>OBVC01000341.1_pt1 | contig 25746 bp, 19 predicted proteins | sample 1494991 | NCBI WGS metagenome assembly OBVC01 (sample SAMEA2579955, study PRJEB22360) | human gut metagenome
AAAATTCGTTGGGCCTCCCGCGGCTGCAGGCGAGTCGCCCGTGAAAAGCCCGCTGCCGGGCGTCATCCTCGACATCCGGATCAAGGAGGGCGACACGGTGGCCGTCGGCCAGACGCTGGTGGTGCTCGAAGCCATGAAGATGGAGAACAATATCGACAGCGACCGTGCGGGCGTTGTCAAGTCGATCAAAGTCAACCGCGGCGACTCCGTGCTGGAGGGCGACGTGCTCATAACTCTCGGATAGGCGTATGTTAGACTTCCTTTCATCGTCGTTCCTCGGCGAAAGCGTATCCAAGTTCGTGCACGAGACGGGATTTGCGCAGCTCTTCCTGCAGGAGGGCGGCTACAAGTACCTCATCATGATCGCCGTGGGGTGCTTCTTCCTCTATCTCGCCATCAAACACAAGTTCGAGCCTATGCTTCTGGTGCCGATCGGTTTCGGTATCATCATCGGCAATATCCCGATGGTGACCGGCCACGGAATCGGCATCTATGAGGAAGGCTCGGTGCTCAACTACCTCTATTTCGGCGTCCGTTACGGCGTCTACCCGCCGCTGATCTTCCTCGGCGTGGGCGCCATGACCGACTTCTCGTCGCTGATTTCGAACCCCAAGCTGATGCTTATCGGCGCTGCTGCGCAGATCGGTATCTTCGCGGCCTACATGGGCGCTCTGGCGCTCGGATTCCCGGCCAACGAGGCCGGTTCGATCGCCATCATCGGCGGCGCCGACGGTCCTACGGCCATCTTCCTGACGAGCCGTCTGGCTCCGGAGTACATGGGCGCCATCGCTATCTGCGCCTATTCGTACATGGCCCTCGTACCGGTGATCCAGCCGCCCGTGATGCGTCTGCTGACCTCGTCGCGCGAACGCCTTATCAAGATGCGTCCGCCGCGTGCCGTCTCCTCCACCGAGAAGATTCTCTTCCCGATCATCGGCTTCCTGCTGACGACGTTCGTCGTGCCCGATGCGATTCCGCTGCTGGGTATGCTCTTCTTGGGCAACCTTCTGAAGGAGTCGGGCGTGGTGAAGCGTCTGGCCACCACGGCCAGCAACCAGCTGATCGACATCATGACGATCCTGATCGGCATCACGGTGGGAGCTTCGACGCAGGCGTCGGTCTTCCTGACTCCCAAGACGCTGGGTATCTTCGTGCTGGGCGCATGCTCGTTCTTCATCGCCACGATGGGCGGCGTGCTGTTCGTCAAGTTGATGAACCTCTTCCTGAAGGAGGGCAACAAGATCAACCCGCTGATCGGCAATGCGGGCGTTTCGGCCGTTCCGGCCGCCGCGCGCGTGTCGCAGGATATGGGTATCCGCTACGACCGTTCGAACTACCTGCTGATGCACGCCATGGGTCCCAATGTGGCCGGTGTGGTCGGCTCGGCGGTCGCCGCAGGTATTCTGCTCTCGTTCCTCGGATAGGGGATTTCGATATTGACAGGGACGGCTTCGGGGCCGTCCGGTGTAAAGAGGGTTTCGGGTTGCCGAAGCCCTCTTTTCGTGCGACAAGGCGGAGTCGGAGTTTCGGTGTTCGTGGCCGGAGTTTCGGTGTTCGTGGCCGGAGTTTTCGGTGTGCGGGCCGGGGGTACGGGACGGAGTTCGCAGATGCCGGGGGAGGCGGGTGCGGTTGGAGTTGGAGTTAGGGTTGCAGTTGGGGGGGGCGCGGTTGTGGTTGTGGTTGTGGGGGATGTGCGGGCGACGGACTTGCAATTTCTCCTTTGTATGTTTTCGCTGTTTTTCGTATTTTTGCATCCGGAAAAAACGTTTTTATGAACCGGGTGAAGTGGATATTGCTGGGGGTATGTCTCTTTGGGATGCTGATCGGGGCGGCCGTGGCGTATTCCGGCTATGTGAAAAAGCGGCTGGATGCCGATGGGGCGGAGACCCGTGCGGTGCTCACCGCGAGTTTTTCGCGGACCGAATGCGTCGGATACCGGCCCGGATACCGGGGACGGATGCACCGCAATTTCCGTGAAAAGCGCACCGTCTATTATTTCAGATACCGGTTCAGGGTGGGCGGGGCCGATTATACCGGCAAGGTCCGCAAAACGGAAAATCTCATGACGGCCCGCATCGGCGATTCGGTCGTCGTGCGTTATCTGCCGGACGATCCCGACGTACATCGCTTGGTCCGCAGCGAAGACAGCAAATACAGGGTGATCCGTCCCCGCCCGCGCAGCCGTGCCCGCCGTTCGGCGTCCTGACCCGTTCCCGTCTCCATTGCCGTGTCTGCCGTTCGGCGTCCTGACCGGCGGGCGGGGCCGCCGCTCCGGCCTTCGGTGCGTTCGCGGCATGCTTTTTTAGCTGTTGCCGGGACTTTAATTGCCTTAAAATAAGAATTTTTCGGCGATTGTTCAAGTTTTTTATTTTTCAGATTTATTTGTTTTTGCAGTTCGGAAACTTTTTCGTACCTTTGCGCACTCGCTTTCGTGCGGGAAACGGATTACAATAAGTTAAATTAAACGTAAAACAAAGTGGATTCATTAAGCTACAAGACTATCTCGGCCAATGCATCGACGGTGACCAAGGAATGGATCGTCATCGACGCTACGAACGAGGTATTGGGACGTCTTGCATCGCAGATCGCGAAGATCCTCCGAGGCAAGAACAAGCCCAGCTACACGCCCCACGTGGATTGCGGTGACTACGTCATCGTCATCAATGCGGAGAAGGTGAAGCTCACGGGCAACAAGATGACCGAGAAGGTCTACACGCGTCACACCGGATATCCCGGCGGCCAGCGTTTCGCTACCCCGGCCGACTATCTGGCAAAGAAACCGACGTTCATCGTCGAAAAAGCAGTCAAGGGCATGCTGCCCCGCACCCGTCTGGGCGCCGCCCTGCTCAAAAACCTGAAGGTATACGCCGGCTCGGAGCATCCGCACGCCGCGCAGAACCCGAAGACCATTAAATTAAACGAGATTAAGTAAGAGTTATGGAAGTTGTAAACACCGTAGGTCGTCGTAAGGCCGCTGTGGCTCGCGTATACGTGAAGCCGGGTAAGGGTCAGATTACAATCAACCGCAAAGCGCTTGAAGTTTACTTCCCGCTCGAAATTCTCCAGTATCAGGTGAAGCAGCCGCTGCTGGCTACCAACACCGTGGAGAATTACGACATCGCCATCAACCTCGATGGCGGAGGTATCACGGGACAGGCTTCGGCCGCTCGCTTGGGCATCGCACGCGCATTGTGCGAAATCGACGCCGAGATGCGTCCGGTACTGAAGAAGGCCGGATTCCTCACGCGCGATCCCCGCGAGGTTGAGCGTAAGAAGCCCGGTCAGCCCGGAGCACGCCGCAAGTTCCAGTTCAGCAAGCGTTAATCCGAACGACCTATTTTCGGCAGGCACGGCGAGGGTTACAAACCGGAACGACTACCTATATATTATATATATCGCGTATTACCTTCAGGTTGCCCCGCCGCGGAAAATCCGCGGGACCGGCAAGGCCGCTACCCGCCGGATTGAAGAAAAGAGAATTAAAATTATTAAACACATTGAATTAAAATGTCACGTACAGATTTTAATACATTACTGGAAGCCGGTGCGCACTTCGGTCACCTGAAGCGCAAATGGAACCCTAAAATGGCTCCTTACATCTTCATGGAGAAGAACGGCATCCACATCATCGACCTGCACAAGACCGTGCTGAAGATCGATGAGGCCGCTGCAGCCATCAAGCAGATCGCCAAGAGCGGTCGCCGCGTGCTGTTCGTAGCCACCAAGAAACAAGCTAAGGAGATCGTTGCCGAAAAGGTGGCAGCCGTCGGTATGCCTTACGTTACGGAACGTTGGGCAGGCGGTATGCTGACAAACTTCCCCACCATACGTAAAGCCGTCAAGAAAATGTCGACCATCGACAAGATGAACAGCGACGGCACGTTCGATAATTTTTCCAAGCGCGAGAAACTCCAGATCGCACGCCAGCGCGCGAAACTTGAGAAGAACCTCGGTTCCATCGCTGACCTGACGCGCCTTCCGGCCGCCCTGTTCGTCGTTGACGTACAGAAGGAGTCGAATGCGGTAAAAGAGGCCAAGCGCCTGAGCATCCCCGTATTTGCAATGGTAGACACTTGTTGTGATCCGACCGACATTGATTACGTTATCCCTGCAAATGACGATGCTACCAAATCGATTGCCGTAGTGCTCGATGCCATGTGCAGCGCTATCGCCGAAGGTACCGAAGAGCGCAAGCTCGAAAAGGAGAAGGAGGCGCAGGAGGCTGAGGCCGGTGCCGACGCTCCCGTGAAGAAGGAGGGCAAACCCCGCATCAAGAAAGCCGTGAAGGCCGCTATCGATGCCGAGGAGGCCGCTGTAGCCGACGTCGTAGCCGCTGTCGAGACTCCGTTCGAGGAGCCTGCTGAGGTTGCGGCCGAAGAAGCTGCCGTTGTTGCCGAGGAGGCCGCTGCGGTTGCAGCCGAGGAGGTTGCCGAGGCCAAGGCCGAGTAATTCGGGCCTTTGGGAAAAGAAATTAATCACCTAAAAGAAAGGAAAAGTATTATGGAAATCAAAGCTGCTGATGTAATGAAGCTCCGCAAGATGACCGGTGCCGGTATGATGGACTGCAAGAAAGCCCTGATCGAAGCCGAAGGTGACTTTGCACGCGCTCAGGACATTATCCGCGAGAAAGGTAAGCTCGTCGTTGCCAAGCGTGCCGACCGCACCGCTACCGAGGGTGTCGTCGTTACGAAGATCGTAGGTCAGAAGGCCTATATCCTCTGCTTGGCGTGCGAGACCGACTTCGTGGCTCAGAATGCAGAATATACCGCTTCTGCCGAGGCGATGCTGGAGGTTGCCGTAAACAGCGACGCCGCAGACCGCGACGCCCTGATGGCTGCCAAGAACGCCGAAGGCCACACCGTCGAGGAGATGGTGACCGAGAAATCGGGTCAGACGGGTGAGAAGATCGAGCTGGCATACTATGCCCGCATCGAGGCTCCCTACTGCGCCGCTTACGTACACTTCAACAAGAAGCTCGGTACGATCCTCGGCTTCAACAAGGAGGTTCCGGCAGAGGTTGCCCACACCGTCGCCATGCAGGCCACGGCTATGGCTCCCGTGTCGATCTCGGAGGCCGACTGCCCCGCAGAGGTTGTGGAGCATGAGCGCAAGATCGCCGTCGAGGCGATGAAGCAGGATCCCAAGAACGCCAACAAGCCCGAAGCCATCCTTGAGAAGATCGCCGAAGGCAAGATGCGCAAGTTCTTCGAGGAGAACACGCTGCTGGCTCAGGCCGTAGTGGGCGAGAAAGAGTCGATCGCCGACTTCATCCACAAGGCAGACAAAGAGGCGACGGTTATCGCTTACAAGCGTTTCGCACTGGGCGAATAATCCGACCGAAGGACGGCAAGACCGTTCGTATATTGTGAAAGACCGGAATTCTTCGATGAGTTCCGGCCTTTTCGTGTGTATGGTCTTATGGGAGCCTTTTTATAGGGTGTTTTATAGGAGGCCGGCTTCTGCGCGGAGTGTATAGTCGGCAGCGGCCGGAAAGAAGCCGAATGGCGATTGCCGAAGGGTGTCGGCTTGGCGGTTTTTTGTGTCCTTATGCCGAACGAACGTACGGCGCTTTGCGCTTGCCGGAAATAACGCTGTCCGGATTTTCCCGGAGTGTTTTCCGGTTGTTCTCGATTGTCTGTTTTGCCCGGCTGTATTATGTTGTCGGCTGTTTTCGCGTCGTCTCCGGTTGCGCCCGATCTTTTCGGCCAATCGGTCGGAAATGACCGAAAGGCGCTTTTCCGGTTATTCACGCTCTGTTTTCAAGACTTTTTCGGATGCCGCAAATTCCGGTTCTATCTGATTCCCAGCCGCCAGAGTGCCCGCAGGATGAAGCGTCTGACGGCGGCGGGCAGTGTCAGCCAACAGCGGGACTGCCGCCGCCACCGGCGGAGACGACGCGGAAGGGCGGATGACAGCCGTCATAACGGCCGCTATGTCTGTCGCTGCGCAATGTTCGGTCATCCGGTGGTTGCCGTCGCCTGCGAGGGTGAAACGAAGCCGGGGCGGGGCAGGTGCCGTTTCTGCGGGTGTTTGGCCGGGATTGCTGGTCGCTTGGGGATTTTCGGAATTTTCGGTGCGTGCCGGAAGCGGAGGTGTCGCCTTGCCGTTTTCCCGGAGCGCGGGGAGCGGAGCGGGAGTATCTCCGGCGTCGGAGGCCGTTGCCGACGCTTCGGTTGCCGATGGCGTCGCGGCTGTTTCTGCTGTTGCCGATGGCGTTGCTGTTGTCGCCGCTTGTGTTGTTGCGGCCATTGGTGTTGCCGACGCTTCCGGTGTCTTTGTTATTGTCTCTACCGTCGTGTTTGCCGATTGCGGGGGCATCTCCCCGCTCTCCGGTTCGATGCGGAGAATGCGGTGGAGGATATGGCGTCCTTCGCAGCGGAACAGCACCACGTCGCCCGGTTGCAGGGCCTGACTTCCGGACGGAAGGCGGTCGGTGTCGGAATTTGCGGCGGTGTCGGGGGCGGTTTCGTTTCGCGCGAGTCTGTTTTGCTTTCGGGCGGCTGCCGCCGTTTCGGAATTTCCGGTGTATCGGGCGATCGGAGTCAGTACTGCGATGTCGCGTTCGCTGCGCAGCAGGGGCCGCATGCTGTGGCCCTTCATGCGGATCTGGACTTCGTGTCCTTCGGCGAGCATCGCTTCGACCTGCTCGAAAAACAGACGGTTCGAAAGCTGCATCACGGGCGGGGATTTGCGGATTCGCCGCCGAAAATCGTGCGGCAGGCCAGTTCGGCGGCCGCGGCGTCGGGCCGGCATTCGAGGTGGTAGACCGGGACCTGCGCCACGACGGCCGAGACGGTTGCGCATACGGCGTCTTCCAGCGTTTCGTCGTGGGCGAACGACGGCGGGCACGAGGGCAGCAGCGCGCCGATGGCCTCGATCGCCCGCAGGCGGCGAATCCGGTTGTGCGGAGCCTGTGACAGCCGTACGATGGCCCGGATCGGCTGGCATACGTTGCGGTAGCAGGGCGTTTTCCCGCTCCACGGCGCACCGAAGACCATGGCCTGCGGTTTTACCGGGGCGCCGGTTGTCGCTGCGCTTGCGTCCGGTGTTTCAGCCGCAGCTATGGGGGCGTTCGCCGGATTTTGGACGGCTCCGCAAATCGGGTCTGCATCTGCCGTCTGTACGATGCGGACGATCGGACTGTCGTCGTTGAGCAGCTCCGCGCCGGGGATATGTTCGCGCCACAGGCGGGGGGGGGGGGCTTTTGCGGGGGCCCGATCGCGGCCGCGACGGGTGTGGGTGCTTTTGCCGGTGCCCGATTCGCCGAGGAACAGCACGGCCCCGCCGTGCAGGCTGATGACCGACGAATGGATGGCTGCAGCCTGCCGCGCCACGGCGGCGATGTTGAACATTGACCATACTCCGAAGCGGAACAGCGCCGGGTTGTGCCGCAGTGTGACGTCGGTCGTGACGAGCGGTGCGCCGAACGCCTTGCGGAAACGGGCGGCGGCGCTGCCGTCGCGCGGCGTCATGGTGAGCAGGTAACCCTCCGCGTCGCGGCCGAAACGGCAGTCGGCGTCGGCATCGGCGAAGTCGAATTCGTCGAGTTCGCGGTAGCCGTCCGCTTGGCGGATTTCGCCGCGGGTTTCGACGCTCAGGTCGGCCGGGCCTTCGTCTGCGGCGGCGAAGGGCGCCAGCGCCGTGCCGAAAGACCCTGCGGTGAATTCCTGCGGGACGGCGATGCGTATGCCTGCTATGATGTATTCCATAATTATTCTCCTATTGTGATGATTCGGGTGCAGTATTCGAGCGAGCTTTCGCGGTGGGCGATAACCACCAGCGTCAGCCCCTCGTCGCGCGCCGCCAGCTCGGCGATCGAACGGTTGATCTCCTCCTCGGTGCGGCTGTCGAGCGCCGAGGTCGCCTCGTCGAAGAAGAGCACGTCGGCCCGGCGGTAGAGCGCGCGGGCGATGCCGATGCGCTGGCGCTGTCCGCCCGAAAGGCGGCAGCCGCATTCGCCGACATGGGTGTCCATGCCTTTGGCAAGTCCCGCGACGAGCTCTCCGAGCCGGGCGGCTTCCAGCGCTTCGACTACGCGGCCGCGGTCGATTTCGTCGTCGGGAACGCCCAGCGCGACGTTGGCCGCGAAGCTTCCGTCGGCGATGAAAAGGTTTTGCGAGACGTAGCCGATGCGGTTTTGCCATGCGCGGCGGTTGGCGGCGGTGAGGGGCGTGCCGTCGATCGTTATTTCGCCTCCGGTCGGTTCGTAAAGTCCCAGCAGCAGGTTGAAAAGCGTCGTTTTCCCTGCGCCCGATGCGCCGCGGATGCCGATGCGTTCGCCCTTGCGGATCGAGAGCGTAAGGCCGCGGAAAAGCTCGTGCCCGTCGTCCGCGAAGCGGAAGCCGAGGTTGCGGACGGCGATTTCATGTTCGAAAGGCAGTATTTCGGACGCGCATGCTCCGGATGTGCCGCCGGCCGAAACGGATTTCGTTGATTTTGCGGTGCAGGGCTGTTTGGCCGGGGCTGTTTGGCCGTAAAGAGCCGTTTGTCTGCCGGATGCGGTTCGTTTGTCCGGAGCCGTTCGCCTGCCGCGGGCGGTCTCGCCGCTCTCCGCCGCGGAGTATTCCGACGGCGGGATAGCGGCGGCGTCAGTGTGGGGTCCTTTCCCGGCTCTCTCGGCGGCGTCGGAGAGCGTGTTCGGCGATGCGGAGGAAGGTTCGTCCCCGGCCGTTGCGTCGCGCAGGACGGCGATCGTGTAGCGGTTGTACTTGATCGAGGTCCAGCCCGCCATGATGCTGCGCACCGAAGGCATCAGGCGCAGCGCGGCCACGGCGAAGACGCCGAAGAGCAGCTGTGCGCGCCCCTCCTCCGCGCCCAGACTCAGCGCGACCAGCAGGGCCATGCCCAGCGCCAGCCCGATCTCGGTAAAGGCCTGCGGAAGCATGCCGATCGCCGTTTCGCGCAGGCGCGTGCGAATCACCTGATCCATCGCCCGGTCGAACGAACGGAGCATCATCGGGAAGGCGTTGTTGATCTCGATGTCGGCATAGCCGCGGAAGGTTTCGGCCACGAGCCGCGCCTTTTCGCGCTGGGCCTTGTTTTCCAGCTCGCCGTAGCGGTTGATGCGGTTGCGCACCAAGCCGTAATAGATCCAGATCGAAGGCAGGAAGACCGCAACGGTCAGAACCGCCGCAACGGGCGCGTACCAGAGCAGCGCCCCGAAAAGCAGCGCCAGCAGCAGCGCTTCGGCGGCGATGGCGGCGGCGGGTTTCAGCACGCCGGCCGTGAAGGCCAGACAGACGACATTGACGTTGCGGGCCAGCACGGCCGAGTTCGACGACTTGACGAACGGCAGTCCCCGGTCGTGGTAGGTGACGTAGAGCCGCCGCGAAAGGGTGCGGTAGAGGTCGTAGATGTAGTTGCGCTCGATGCGCGCCAGCCAGAGATTTGTCAGGCATTTGAGGACGATAACGGCCACCACGGCGGCGCAGACCGTCAGCGCGAAACTGCGCGGCGACGTGAAGCCCAGCGCCGTGTAGATGCGGGCCAGCTGCCCGCCGCCGTCGAGACTCCGGGCGTCGAGCGCCAGCGCCAGCACGGGCAGCAGCACGGCCAGTCCGAGGAAGTTCAGCCCTGCGCGCAGCAGCAGCGTGCAGGCCACGCCGAAGCCCCTGCGGCGGAATTTGTGCGGTATGATGCCGATGATTTCGTTCATGTCATTCCTCCACCTTTTCGATTCTTCCCAGTTTCACGTACCACAAATACCCCTCGGTTTCGGTGTAGCCCATCTGCCGCAGCAGGGCGAGGTATTCGCGCACCTGACGGCGGTAGCGTTCGGGTTCGCGGCCGCCGAACTTGTAGTCCACGACCACGGCCCGCGTGCCGCGGATCATCACGCGGTCGGGACGCCGCGCGGAGGCGCCGCCGGGAATGATGATTTCGTTTTCGTTGCGCACGCGCTCCCAGCCCCCGGCGAACCACTCGCGGGCCGCGGGGTGTTCCAGCGCGCGGGCGATCATCCGCCGCAGGGCGGCGGCTTCGGCGGCGGAAAGCGTGCCGTCGGCCTGCATCCGCTCCACGGCGAGGCGTATCTGCTCCTCGTCGTCGGCGTTTTCGAAGGCCTTGTGCATCAGGATGCCGAAATTGCGGGGCGAGAGTTCCACCTCTTCCTCCTGCTCGAAATAACGCTGCGAGGGGAGCCGCAGGCGCAGGTCGGCGCGCGCCGTGGGGTAGTTTTCCAGCACCACGTGCTCGGCGCCGGACGTTTTGCCGCCGTCGGCGACCGGGCCGCGGAACTGGCCGAATTCGAACCGCTCGCCCGTCTCGGTGACGGTGTAACGCCCTTCGGCGCTGCCCGCGAGGGCTTTGTCGCCGTCGGTGAGGATGCTTTGGAGGAGCAGTCCGCCGACGGTTTTGCCGCCTTTCTGCGGGATGAAGACATGCAGCGATTCGGCGGCGCGCGTCAGCGCCACGTACAGCAGATTGACGTTGTCGACGTGCGAGTAGACCAGTTCCCGGTAGTACTCCGCCGAGAATCCCGATTCGGCCATCGACTTCTTGTATTTCACCGGAAAGCGTCCCACGGCTTCGGCATCGCCGTGCGCCTCGGCCCAGACGATGTTGGTCACGTTGCCGCCCGACTTGGGGTCCAGCTGCCACGAGCAGTAGGGGATCAGCACCACGCGCTTTTCTAGCCCCTTGGCTTTGTGTATCGTGATGATCTCGACGGTCGTTTCGCTCTCCTCGACGCTCAGCGAACGGTTCTGCCCCTGCTGCTCCCACCAGTCGAGGAACAGCGCGATATCGGCGATCTTGCTGGAACAGAAGCCGATGATCTGTTCGTGGATCGCCTGCAGGTAGGCCGTCTGCTGTTTGTCGTCCTGCAGACCGTGCCGCATGACGATGCGTTCGAACGCCTCTTCGGGCGACAGCAGGCGGATCGAGCGGAAGAACGTCCGTTCGTCGTCGGACAGCGGGCGGTCGAAGCCGCGGCCGAGGTAGTGGTTGTAGACGGCGCGGCTCAGCGAGTCGTCGGGGTTGAGCGACAGCCGCAGGGACGCGGCGATGAACGAACTGACGGGGGCGTTGCCCACGATCAGCGCCTCCTGCGTCATCACGTCGAAACGGTAGCGGGGATCGGTGTTGCGGCGTTTGAAGTCGAGCAGCTCGGCGGCGACCTTGGCGCCGTCGGTGGCCCCGCGCACCAGTATCATGATGTCGCGCGGCCGGAATCCCTTGTCCAGCACCTCGCAGATGCGCTCCACGACGGGCGGCTGCTCGGCGAAGGTCGAGACCGAGACGTAGCCCGGCCGGTCGCTCCGGCGGCGGGGTGTCTGCGCGTGTCCGCGGTAGGCGTCGCGCAGGGTGTCGTGCAGTGCGGCCGCCGCCGCGGGGTCGATGCCGCCCTTTGCGGCCGCTTCGTCGAGCGTCTCGTTCAGCGCCCGGTTGTCGGTCTCGACCACGCGGCCGATGATCTCGTTGTTGAACTCCACCACGGCGGGCAGGCTGCGGTAATTCTCCCTGAGTATCTCCACCTCGGTGCTGGCCGGGTCGAGCTGCGCCTGTGCCTGCGAGTGGAGGATTTTCCAGTCGCCGCCCCGCCAGCGGTAGATCGACTGCTTGATGTCGCCCACGATCAGCACCGAGGTCGCCTCGCTCTGCGACATGGCGTTTTGCAGCAGGGGCAGGAAGTTCTCCCACTCCTTGACGGAGGTATCCTGAAACTCGTCGATCATGAAGTGTTCGAAGCGGTTGCCGACCTTCTCGTAGATGAACGGCGCGTCGTTGTGGCCGATGAATTCCGAGAGGATGTATTTGGTCTCCGAGAGGAGCATCATGTTCTGCTCGTCGCACAACTGCTGCACTTTGGCGTAGAGGTCCGACAGCAGCGCGAAGCTGCGGTAGTTCTCGCGCAGCAGGTCGCAGGTGTTCCACGAGCGGACGTTGGCGTCGTACAGATCGCACATTTCGCGCAGCAGGGGTTGCAGCCGGGCGGCGAGCGGCGCGGCGGGCGATCCCTTGGGCGCCCAGCCTTCGGTCGTCAGGCTCATTTTGCCGACCGTGGCGGTGTAGGGTTTCAGCTCTCCGGCCGCGACCGTGAGGAAATAGTGGGCGAAACTGCGGCTCTTGCCCGTGAAGTCCGCCGGGCCGACGCCCGCATCGGCCATGATCCGTACGGCCTCGGCCGCACGCTCCCGCATCTGCTGTTTGGTCGCCGCGGCGCGCGCCGTCGCTTCGCCGACGATGCGGCCCAGCTCCTCGCGCGAGCGGGCGAGGGATAGGGCCTCCTTGTTCTTCTCCTTGAACAGTTCGCCGCCGAGCGTCAGGATACCGTCGCGGACGTCCCACTTCTTGCCCTCGTCGATGCGCTCCTGCACGAAGTCCGTGAGCCAGCGCTGCAGGTCGCGGTCGGTGGTTATCTGCTCGATGAGCGTGTCGGCGCTCTTGGTCAGCACCGAGGCGGTCTCGATCTCGACGTTGTAATTGAGGTCGATGCCCAGCTCCTTGATGAAGGCGCGCAGGATGCGCTGGAAAAAGGTGTCGATGGTCAGCACCGTGAAGCGCGAGTAGTCGTGCAGGATTTTCGAACGCACCTCCGCGGCCCGCCTGCGCACCGTGGCGGCGTCCATGTCCAGTTCGCGGCAGAGGTTTTCGAGGTAGGAGCTTTCGCCGCCCGAAGCCAGCAGGTGTATCTCCTTGAGGATGCGCGACTTCATCTCCTCGGTGGCCTTGTTGGTGAAGGTCACGGCGAGGATGTGGCGGTAGATGGAGGGCTGTTCGACCACGTCGCGCACGTATTTGTATGCCAACTGGTAGGTCTTGCCCGATCCGGCGCTCGCGTTCAGAATTTTCGCTCTCACTGTCCGAAATGTCGTTTTAGGTAGTAAAAGTACAAAACAAATCCCGAACGGCAAACCGGGGTTTGCAATAATTTCGTAAATTAGCGACGTATTAAAACCGAAAAGTATGAAGAAGATGATTCTGAGCGCGGTGATGCTGGTTTTGGCCGCATCGGGTTATGCGCAGGAAACGGGCGCTGCGGGCGCCGGAGAGCGCAACGAGTGGCTGCCCACCTTCGAGGCGGTTGCGGTCGATGCCGATCTGGACGTCAAATTCGTCCGGGTTCCTGACACCGAGGCCCCGAAAATCGTATACGACACCAAAGGCTCCTATACCACCAAGTTCCGCGCCGAGGTCAAGGACAAGACCCTGCGCATCAGCGAGAAGCCCGATTCGCGCCGTCCCGAACGCACCGAGGTGACGGTCTATTACAACGCGCTGCGGGCCGTTTCGCTGTCAGGCGCGGCCGCGACGTTCGAGGGGACGCTCGCCGCCGCGGTGCTCGACGTGACGGTCAACCGCAAGGCTTCGCTGACGGCGAAGCTGGACGTCAAGGACCTCAAGATGGAGCAGACGGGATACAGCACGGCGAACCTTTCGGGTTCGGTGCGTTACCTGTCGCTGTATGTGTCGACGGGCAAGGTGGCCGCATCCGATCTGGAGGTGATGTCGGCCGAGGTCAATGCCCAGAGCAAGGCCGAGGTGTCGTTGTGGATCACCGACCGTTTCGTGGGCAAGACGACGACCAATGCGCGGATCAGCTACAAGGGCGATCCTAAGATCGTACGCGGCGGCGCGAAGTTCATGGGCGGCGAAATCAACCGCGTGGAGTAGCGGATGAAGGGATTTCGCATATCGGTCCGCCGGAGCGCTCCTGCGGCGGGGCCTGCCGGCTTCTCCGGGCGGGGTGGAACGGGTATTCCTGCGGCGGACGGCGGAGCTGTCTGGCTTTGCCGGTGTAACCGGCGCACCTGCCGGGATACGGAGACGATTCGGCGGGGTGTCTGGTGCGGATGCCATTGTTTTACGGAACTTTGCTCTGAAAACACTGTAGGGCGGCTATGAAAGGATTTCTGGAAGAGGTCGCCGGGGACCTGTATGCCCGATACGGCGAGGGACTGTCCGAGAGGGCCGTGCTCTTTCCGTCGCGGCGTGCGCGGCTGTTTTTCGTCGATGCCCTGACGCGCATCGCCGGGCGGCCCATGTGGCAGCCGGAGTGGGTGACCGTTGACGACCTGATGAGCGAAATATCGGGCCTGCATGCGGGCGACCGCGTGCGGCTCATCACCGAACTCTATAAGGTCTATTCGGAATTCCACACCGAGCCGTTCGACAAGTTCTATTTCTGGGGCGACATGCTCCTCACGGACTTCGACACGATCGACAAGTACCGGATCGACGCGCAGATGCTCTTCCGCAACATCTCCGAAATCAAGGAGATCGAAGCCGACATCTCCTACCTGACGCCCGCCCAGCTGCAGATTCTGTCGTTCTGGTCTTCGCTGGGCGAGGAGGCCGATCTTTCGGAGGAAAAACGCCGCTTTCTGGCGATCTGGAAGACGCTCGGCCCCGTTTACCGCAAATTCCGCCGGCGGCTCGCGTCGCTCGGCATCGCCTACAACGGCATGGTCCAGCGGGCCGCCGCCGACCGCATCGCCGAAGGCGCGTTCGCCTTTCCCGAACCGCGGAGGTATGTCGTGGCGGGATTCAACGCCCTGTCGGAGTGCGAAAAGCAGCTCTTCAAATTCCTTGCTGCCGCCGCCGAAACCGATTTCTACTGGGATTACGACGCTTATTATAAGGACAATCCCGAACAGGAGGCCGGGATGTTCGTGCGCTCGAACGTCGCGCTGTTTCCGCCCCGGACCGAATTCGCGCACGACAACATGCGGGGCGAAAAGGAGGTCGTCTCCGTGGCCGCCGTGTCGAACGCCGTGCAGTGCAAATACGCCGCGGCGATTCTCGCGGACCTCGCACGCCGCCGCGCGCAGGAGGACCCCGAAGTCGCCGCTGGGCTGAAGCCCGCCTTGGGCAAGGAGACCGCCGTGGTGCTGACCGACGAAAACCTGCTGCTGCCGCTGTTGTACGCCCTGCCCGCCGATATAGGCCGCGTGAACGTCACGATGGGTTTTCCCCTGCGGCAGAGCCTTGCCTACACCTTCGTCGAACGCCTTGTGGAGCTGCAGAACCACCGCCGCAAAAAGGGCGGCGGCTGGACCTTTTACCATGCCGACGTGGCGGGTATTCTGGCGCATCCCTATGTCGCCGAGTGCGACGCCGCGCTGACCCGCACGATGCACGAGGAGATCGTCCGCGACCGGCGGATTTCGGTCGATGCCGCATGGCTGGGCCGCAACGAACTGCTGAAACGGATCTTTTCGCCCGCGGCGGAGTGGCGCGAGCTGTCCGATTACATGCTGGGCGTGATCGCCGCCGTGGCGCGCCAGCCCTACGAGGGCGACGACGCCAGACAGCGGGTCGAATTTCTGGCCGTCATCGCCGAGCAGGTGACCAAACTGCGCAACTCGCTCGACGAATGCGACATCGAGCTTGCGACCGAGGTGTATACCTCGCTGCTGCGCCGCCATTTGCAGACGCTGCGCATCCCCTTCGAGGGCGAACCGCTGGAGGGGATTCAGATCATGGGTATTTTGGAGACCCGCAACGTCGATTTCGAGAACGTCATCCTTCTCTCGATGAACGACGACAATTTTCCGGGCAACCACGTCGCGCAGTCGTCGTTTATTCCCTATAACCTGCGTGCGGCCTACGAACTGCCCACGCCCGAACATCACGAAGGGGTCTATGCCTACTATTTCTACCGTCTGATCCAGCGCGCGAAGAGCGTGCACATGCTCTACTGTTCGCATGCCGACGACAAATCGACGGGCGAGCCGAGCCGCTATATCTACCAGCTGGATTACGAAAGCGGCTTCGACGTGCGCAGGATCGAGGTGGGGGTGGACGTGAACCTCGCAGAGACGGCTCCGATCGAGGTGGCGAAGGACGAGGCGGTGATGCGGCGGCTGGAACGCTTCGTCGATGCCGAAAGTCCCGCCGCGCTTTCGCCGACGGCGTTTTTCCGCTACGTGGCCTGCCCGCTGCGCTTCTATTTCCACTCCGTGGCCCGGCTCGAAGCCGACGACGAGATTTCGGAGGAGGTCGATGCGCCGATGTTCGGCACGATCCTCCACGCCGCAGTGCAGACGCTCTACGCCCGGATCGTGGGCGAAGAGCGTCCCGCCGGGACGCTGCGGGCGATGATCCGTTCGGGCGAGGTCGCCGCGGCGGTCGAGCGGGCGATCAACGAAAATTATTTGCAGGACGAACGCGCTTCGGCCGAAGATTATACGGGCAACCTGCTGCTGGTGAAGGATATCGTCACGCGTTACCTGCGTGGCGGGGTGATGCCTTACGATGCGGCGCACGATGCGTTCGCCGTGTCGGGACTGGAGGAGCGGGTGGCTTATTCCTTCCCGTTCCGCGCCGGGGAGCGCGAGCTGGAGATGAAGTTCGGGGGCATCGCCGACCGTATCGACACGCTCGGCGACGGCGCGCTGCGGGTAGTGGACTACAAGACCGGGGCGCCGCATCTGGAGTTCGACGGCGTGGAGAGCCTTTTCACCGGAACCGGCAAACAGCGGCTGTCCAATATCCTGCAGACGCTGCTCTATTCGATGATCCTGCACCATACACGGGGCTGCGACGCCGAACCCGCGCTCTACTACGTCCGCAGCATGAACCGCCCCGACTATTCGCCGCAGCTGGACGACAAGCAGCTGGGCGTCAGGGGGGCGCGCTATACGCTTTACCGCGAACGTTTCGAGGAGCTGCTGCGCGCGCAGCTGGCCGAAATGTACGACCCCGCGTTGCCGTTCCGCCAGTGCGAGGACGCCGATACGTGCAAGTTCTGCGATTTCCGGATAATCTGCAAACGGGGCTGAGACGGCTCAGAGTTTCACCCTGAAATACGACGCTCCGCTGCGGCGGGCCGCTTCGAGACCGATCTCGGAATCCTCGAAAATCAGGGTCTCGCGCGGCGTGCAGCCCTCGCGGCGCATGGCTTCCAGAAAACAGTCCGGGGCGGGTTTGCTGCGCGCGACGTCGGCGACCGAAAGAATCCCGTCCACTGCGTTTTCCTCCGGCAGTCTCTCTTCTTTGCGTGACGTGTCTTCGTCCGGCGTTTCGAGACGTCGGACGGCTTGCGGTCCGGCGATTCCCAGATGCCGCATGGCGTTGTCGATATTGGCGCGGCTGCCTGTCGAGACGATCCACACGCGGCCGCCCTGCGCACGGAACTGCCGGCAGAAATCCCATAACGGCCTATTGAGCCGCACGGTGTCGAAAAACGTGGGGTAGAGCGCGATCTTGCGCAGCCGCAGCCGTTCGCGTTCGGCTGGGTCGGCGATGCCGATCCGGGTCAGGAATTCGTCGCACCGCATGCCGAAATAGCGGGCCGCATACTCCTCTTCGGTGAGCGTATAACCCGCTTCGCGCAGCGTGGCGACGTAGGCGAGCGTGTTGGCACGCCGGGTGTCGGCCAGCGTGCCGTCGAAATCCAGAAGGATCAGTTTTATTTCGGAGCCGGGGTGTGTCATGTCGTGGCGGAAAATAGGGAACGCCGCAGAAGGCGCGGTTTTTTGAGTTTCGGTGCAGGCTGTCAATCGAACGACTGCATGCCCGACTGGGCGATGCGCATCAGACGCTGGTATTCGGTGGGCGAAAGCTCCATGAAGAAGTAGTGGATCGGGTCCACGCGCATGCCGTTGTAGCGGACTTCGTAATGGAGGTGGGGCGCCAGCGAAAGGCCCGTGTCGCCCGAAAGGGCGATGATGTCGCCGCGGCGCACCTGCTGGCCCTTGCGGACGTTGATCTTCGAGAGGTGGTTGTACGAAGTCTCGTAGCCGTTGCCGTGGTCGATGACGACGGTCTGTCCCGACGTCGAGTTGCGCTGGGCCACCTCGCGCACCGTTCCGTCGGCCGTGGCGAAGACGCGCGACCCTTCGGGAATGGTGTAGTCCACGCCCTGATGCGATTGCAGCGTCTTGTAGAAGGGGTGGATGCGCATGCCGTACGAAGCCGTGAGCAGCGTCAGCTGCTTGTTGATCACGGGCTGGATCGACGGGATGTTGTCGCACCGGCTGCCGGCCGAGTCGATGCGCGCCTGCAGGTCGAGGTAGGTGTCGTTCAGCTCGTCGAGCCGCGTCTCCATTTCGGCCACGCGTTCGCGCAGCTCGCGTTTGAGACGGCGCGACGAACGGTTGAAGATGTTTTCGTAGGTGGCGGCCTGCTTGCGCTCGTACTCCGAGTCGAAGTCGTAGGGGTCCGACTCGAAGAGGATGCGGAAGACGTTGCGGTCGCGCTCCGAGAGGTTGCGCATCACCGTCGTCAGCGTGTCGTATCGCTGGACGAGGGCCGTGTATTCGCGGCGCAGGCGGTCGGTCGAGTGCTTGAGCTCGTACTCGACGGGCGTGTCGAAGAACACCGAGAAACCGATGTAGTAGAGCACGGCGACGCCCGCCCATACGAAGAAATGGATCGTGGCGCGTATGATGTTCTGTTTGCGGCGCTTACGCTTGCGAAGCCGTATCAGGTCCTTTTTTCCGGCCATACGTTACATTTCGAAATTGGTTTCACGCATCCGCGCCATCAGGTCGTCGTATTCGGCGGCGGTCATGTCGCGGTTGAAATAGTTGACCGGATTCACGGGCGTACCCTTGTGAATCACTTCGTAGTGGAGGTGGGGGCCTGTCGAGCGGCCCGTGTTGCCCGTTTCGGCGATCACCTGACCGCGGGTCACGCGTTCGCCCGGTTTGACCAGCACCTTGCTCAGGTGGGCGTAGCGGGTCTTGTAGCCGAAACCGTGGTTTACGAGCACCTGATAGCCGTAGCCGCCGTTGTAGCCGCTGCCGACGGCCAGTTCCACCTCGCCGTCGCCGGTGGCGTATACCGGCGTACCCCGGTCGCAGCCGAAATCGACGCCCGTGTGGGCCTGCACGCGGTGGAGTACGGGGTGGTAGCGGCGCGGCGAGAATGCGCCGATGTGGTTGTTGTGCAGCGCCGAACGGTCGATGGGCCAGATGGCCGGAACCGCCGCCGACATCTTCTCCTTGTCCTGCGAGAAGGCCTGCAGTTCGTCGAACGACACCGATTCGAGGTAGAGCGTGCGGGCCAGCGCGTCGAGCTGCCGCCACGTGCCGACCATCAGCGGGGCGTAGTCGTCGTCGAGCAGCGCGGCGTATTTGGTGTCGGGGTAGGGCTGCCAGACGCCTTCGATCGACATCGTGTCGGTCGAGAAGAGCGAACGGTAGACGTAGTTGTCGCGGTGGCGTATTTCGTCCACGTGGCGCTGCGCTGTGCGGATGCGGTCCTGCAGGATGCGGTATTTGATCACCAGATCGCGGTTCTCGCGGATGATGCGGTACATCTTCGGGGTGTAGAAGAAGTAGGAGAAGAGTACGTTGGCGATCGAGACGAGAATGAAGCCGATGAGTATCTTGCGGATCAGACGGTAGGTGCGCAGGCGGAACGGGGCGGTGACCACGTCGCGCGTCAGTGTCTGCGCCTCGTGCGTCAGCGTGTGTGTATCCGATCTTTGCCCTTTTTGCCCCATCGTGGAAAAAACTCCTGTTAATAGGATGCAAATTTAACTTTAATTGTGTAATTTTGCAACCCGAAATCACAAACGAAAGAATCGGATAAAATCTTATATATGGAATCGAATAAAATTCGCCGCGCCTTTCTCGACTTCTTCGAGAGCAAGGGCCATGTGATCGTGCCTTCGGCGCCGATGGTCGTGAAGGGCGACCCCACGCTGATGTTCACCAATGCGGGCATGAACCAGTTCAAGGACATCTTTCTGGGCAACGCGCCCCGCAAATATCCGCGTGCGGCCGACACCCAGAAGTGCCTGCGCGTGTCGGGCAAGCACAACGACCTCGAAGAGGTGGGCCACGACACCTATCACCACACGATGTTCGAGATGCTGGGCAACTGGTCTTACGGCGACTACTTCAAGAAGGAGGCGATCGAGTGGGCGTGGGAGCTGCTGGGCGGCGTCTACAAACTGCCGGCCGACCGCATGTACGCCACGGTTTTCGAAGGCTCGGAGGAGGACGGCGTGCCCTTCGATCAGGAGGCTTACGACTACTGGAAGCAATTCCTGCCCGAAGACCACATCATCCGCGGTAACAAGCACGACAACTTCTGGGAGATGGGTGAGACGGGTCCCTGCGGTCCCTGCTCGGAGATTCATTTCGACCTGCGCGACGAGGCGGAGATCGCCGCCAAGCCGGGCCGCGAGATGGTCAATGCGGGCCATCCGCAGGTGATCGAGATCTGGAACCTCGTCTTCATGCAGTTCAACCGCAAGGCCAACGGCTCGCTGGAGCCGCTGCCGGCCCGCAATGTCGATACGGGCATGGGCTTCGAGCGTCTGTGCATGATTCTGCAGGGCAAGAAGTCCAATTACGACACCGACGTTTTCCAGCCTACGATCCAGCGCATTTCGCAGCTGTCGGGCAAAGCTTACGGCGCCGACGCCAAGTGCGACGTGGCGATGCGCGTCATCGCCGACCACCTGCGCGCCATCGCCTTTTCGATCGCCGACGGCCAGCTGCCGTCGAACGTCAAGGCCGGTTACGTCATCCGCCGCATCCTGCGCCGCGCCGTGCGTTACGGCTATACCTACCTCGGCTTTACGGAGCCGACGATCTGCAAGCTCGTTCCCGGACTGGTGGAGCAGATGGGGGAGCAGTTCCCCGAACTGAAGGCCCAGCAGTCGCTGATTGAAAAGGTGATCGAGGAGGAGGAGGCTTCGTTCCTGCGTACGCTGGCCACGGGCATCAACCTGCTGGACGGCGTGATCGAAAAGACCAAGGGCGAGGGCCGGGAGCTGATTTCGGGCAAGGACGCCTTCGAACTCTACGATACGTTCGGCTTCCCGATCGACCTGACGGAGCTGATCGCCCGCGAGCAGGGCGTCGGCGTGGACCTCGCGGCCTTCGAGACCGAACTGCAGGCCCAGAAGGAGCGTTCGCGCAACGCTGCGGCCGTCGATACCGACGACTGGGTGGAGCTGTTCCCCATCAGGGAGAGCCTCTTCACGGGGTACGACACGCTGACCGAGCAGGTCCGGATCGCCCGCTACCGCCGCGTGACCTCCAAAGGCAAGACCTCTTACCAGCTGGTTTTCGACCGCACGCCGTTCTACGGCAATTCGGGCGGTCAGATCGGCGACATCGGCTATATCGAGAACGCCGACGAGCGCATCGCGGTCGTGGCCACCGAGAAGGAAAACGGACTGATTATCCATATCGTCAGGGAGCTGCCCGAAAATCCCGCAGCCGGGTTTACGGCCGTCGTGGACGCCGCGAAGCGTCAGGCCGCGGCCAACAACCATACGGCCACGCACCTCATGCACGAGGCGCTGCGCAAGGTCCTCGGACAGCATGTCGAGCAGAAAGGCTCAATGGTGACGCCCGAAATCCTGCGTTTCGACTTCTCGCATTTCCAGAAGATGACCCCGCAGGAGCTGCGCGAGGTCGAGATGCTCGTAAACCGCGCCGTGCGGGCCAACTATCCGCTCGAAGAGAACCGCGAAGCCACCAAGGAGGAGGCCGAGAAATGCGGTGCGATGATGCTCTTCGGCGAGAAGTACGGCGACAAGGTGCGCATGGTCCGCTTCGGCTCGTCGGTCGAGTTGTGCGGCGGTACGCATACCAGCGCCACGGGCAACATCGGCTTCTTCAAGATCCTGAACGAAAGCGCCATTTCGGCCGGCGTGCGCCGTATCGAGGCCGTGACGGGCGAGCGCGCCGAGCAGATCATCTATGCCGCCGAGGACACGATGCGCGACATCAGCGACTATCTGCATAACCCGCAGGTGCTGCAGGCCGTCAAGAAGATGTTCGAGAGCAACGAAGCGCTGTCGAAGGAGGTCGAGACCATGCGCCGCGAGCAGGTTGCGCAGTGGGCCGATAAGATCATCGCCTCGACGCCCGAACGCCGCGGCGTGCAGCTGATCGCCACGCAGACCGACCGTACGCCCGAATTCGTCAAGGATCTGGCCTATTGTCTGCGTGCGCGTGCTCCGAAACTGGTGCTCGTGCAGGGTTCGGTCAACGACGGCAAGCCGATGCTGACGGTGATGCTCGGCGAAGAGATCACGGCGCAGGGCGTAAATGCCGGAGCCGTGGTGCGCGAAGCCGCGAAGCTGATGCAGGGCGGCGGCGGCGGTCAGGCGTTCTTCGCCACGGCTGGCGGCAAGAACCCCGACGGGCTGCAGGCGGCCATCGACAAGGCCGTGGAGCTGATCATGGCGCAGTTGCATTAGGCCGCACGGCGTTCGGCGGCGAACCGCCTTTTGGCAAGTCGCCGGCTGACGTATTTGCGGCGGGGGGCGGCTGATCTCTTCCGGCAGCGGTTTTTCAGCAGCGGTTTTCCGACGGAGATGCTGGCTGCGAGCTTCCGGCGGCGGTTCTCGGTTGACGTATTTACGGCGGGGGGCGGTTGTGATTTTCCGGCGGCAATGTTCGGCGACGGGTTCCCGGTTGCAATTTACGGCGGCGGGTTCTCGGTTCAATGTCTGGCGGTGGTTCCGACACGGTTTCCGGTCGCGCTGCGACGGATATTTGCCGGGTGCGGAATCGGCGGTGCGCAGGCCAAACGGTGCGACGGCATGGGCCGGAGCGAAACAGATGAGATAATTACTAAAAACAAACGATTATGAATAACAAGGTATTATTGATGATCCTCGACGGCTGGGGCAACGGCCATCACGACAAGGCCGATGTGATTTCGACCGTGCATCCCGAATATATCTCGGCCATGACGGAGAAATATCCCCACGCCCAGCTGCGCACCGACGGCGAGAACGTCGGCCTGCCCGAAGGACAGATGGGCAACTCGGAGGTCGGACACCTCAATATCGGCGCCGGCCGCGTGGTTTATCAGGATCTCGTGAAGATCAACCGCGCCTGCCGCGACAACTCGATCATGGAGAATCCTGAGGTGAAGGCGGCGTTCGAATACGCCAAAAAGAACGGCGTGAACATGCACTTCATGGGGCTGGTGTCGGACGGCGGCGTACACTCGTCGCTGGAGCACCTCTTCAAGTTGTGCGACATTTCGGCGGCCTACGGCCTCGACAATACCTACGTGCATTGCTTTATGGACGGCCGCGACACCGACCCGCGCAGCGGCAAGGGTTTCATCGCCGACCTCGAAAAGCACCTCGCCGCCACGACGGGCAGGATCGCTACGGTGATCGGCCGTTATTACGCCATGGACCGCGACAAGCGCTGGGAGCGTGTGAAGATCGCATACGACGCGCTGGTCAACGGCATCGGCGAACGTTCGTCGGACATGGTCGAAGCCGTCCAGAAGTCGTATGACGAGGGCGTGACGGACGAGTTCATCAAGCCTTTCGTGCGCATCGACGAGAACGGACAGCCCGTCGGCATGATCCGCCCGAACGACGTGGTGATCTTTTTCAACTACCGTAACGACCGCGCCAAGGAGCTGACCGTCGTGCTGACGCAGGAGGACATGCCGGCCGAAGGAATGCACACCATGCCGCTCTACTACTGCTGCATGACGCCCTATGACGCCAAGTTCACGGGCCTGCACATCCTCTTCGACAAGGAGAACGTACCCAACACCATCGGCGAGTACGTCTCGAAGCTGGGCCTGCGGCAGCTGCGCATCGCCGAGACCGAGAAATACGCCCACGTCACGTTCTTCCTGAACGGCGGCCGTGAAGCGGAGTTCGAAGGCGAAGAGCGTATCCTCGTGGCGTCGCCCAAGGTCGCCACGTACGACCTCCAGCCCGAAATGAGCGCTCCGGAAGTGGCTGACAAGCTGGCCGCCGCGCTTGGTGAGCAAAAATTCGACTTCATCTGCCTGAACTTCGCCAACGGCGACATGGTGGGCCATACGGGCGTTTACGAGGCCATCGTCAAAGCGGTGAAGGCCGTAGACGGATGCGTCGCCAAGGTTGTCGAAGCGGCCAAGGCCAACGGCTACGAGGTCGTGATGATCGCCGACCACGGCAACGCCGACAACGCCGTCAATGCCGACGGTACGCCCAATACGGCGCACTCGCTCAATCCGGTGCCCATCGTGGTCGTTTCGGACCGCGTGAAGTCGGTGCACGACGGCATCTTGGCCGACGTGGCTCCCACGGTGCTCCGCCTGATGGGACTCGAACAGCCTGCCGAAATGACCGGCAAGGCGCTCGTGGAGCTGAAATAGCCCGCTTGCTGACACAAAAAATCCCGCACCGTAAAGTGCGGGATTTTTGTTTCGGGGCGGAATCCGGTTCCGGGTGCGGAACGGTTTTCGGCCGGATGCTTCGCGCTGCTCTTAGTCGAGTTCCTCCTTGAACTTCTCGATCCAGCCGGGTAGGAGACGCAGGGCGTGCGCCATCTGGTATTCGGTATTCGTCCGGTTGTTTGTGATGAATTCCATGGCGACCTTGAAGCAGTTGTCCTCTCCGTCTCGCTCCGCCGAACACTTGCAAACGAATTTGTCCCGGTTCTGATCGTTGGAAATCGCCAGCAGTTTGTCATAAGGGACGTCGGCAGTGAAATTCGCCGATACCTCCACATAGGCGTAATCCATGTCCGCCACTTCTTTTATGATGGCGTAGTAGTTGATTCCCTGTACTTTGAACAGAATGTCCCTGTCTTCGTCGAACGTTGGGACATAGCCTTCGCGCTTCAGAAAAGCGAAGATATCCTCCCGGACGCTCTGCTGGGCGAAGAGCGCGGAAACCGTGCCGAAAATCAGGAGCAGGGTGAGCGTAAATTTCTTCATGCTGATTCTTTTTTTAGGTTTTGCAATAGTCAAAGATAATGAATTCCTGCGCATGGTGGAGCGGAACCGGACGAAATTTGTGTGGGGGTGGGTCCCTCCGAACAACGTCAGCTGTTTCGGCAATCGTACCGCCTTCTGCAGAAGATTCGCGCCGCGGACCTCCGGGGCTGCCTTGGGTGATGGCGCGGACCGGAAGTTTTTCGTCTGCGGCGATCGCTGCTGCGCGTGACGGAGTCAGTAGAGTTCGATGAATTCGTACGTATTGCCTACGGCGGCGAGGTAGCGCAGGAACTCGCTGCGGGAGACGACCACCGTGGCGCGGTTGTCGTTGGGGTGGAACGAATAGGCCGGGAATCTCTCCAGATTCCGGTCCAGAAACAGGTGTACGTGATGCTCCGGGTCGTTGATCAGCCCGAAGGGCGACACCGAGCCGGGACGCAGTCCGAGCCAGCGCTCCATGCGCTGCTCCGAGGCGAACGAGAGCTTGCCCTGCCGCAGGCGGCGTTCGAGGTCGTGGATGGCGAGGTTCTGCTCGCAGTCGAACGCCACGAGGTAGTGGCGGTTGCCCTTGTGGTTGCGGAAAAAGAGGTTCTTGCAGTGCTTCGAGCCGTCGTCGCGCCAGTATCGGCGTGCGATTTCGATGGTCGGGGCTTCGGGGTGTTCGTACCACGTGTAGGCGATGCCGTGGCTGTCGAGCCAGTCGAAGACTTTTTGGCGTCGGTCGGTCGTTTCCATCGTTTTTGAAATTGTTTTTCAGTAATATATGGGCCGTCCCTTGATTCTCCGGATGAAATGGCGGAACCGGACGATCCAATGGGGCAGCAGGTGAAGCGATTCGGGAAGGGTGAGGTACATCCACAGGATTTTCTTTCCGACGATGGGATGATGCATCGAATCGGCGTCGAAATATTGCCTGAACAGCTCCCGGTTGCGGATGATTTCGCGCTGCAAAGCGCGGTTGCCGGCCGCATCTGTCGTACTGATCGACCTTGCGAGATTTGTCAGTCCGTGTTCCGAATAGGCTTCGGCCAGATATTCGGGATCGGTGATCCCGAACCGTTCGGTCAGCGCCTGCTGTTTGGCCAGTATCGACACTCCGGCGCGAAATGTTTCGGCGGCGGGCTGGCCCCCCGCCGCGAGAGCTGCGGA
>OBVC01000347.1_pt1 | contig 25486 bp, 15 predicted proteins | sample 1494991 | NCBI WGS metagenome assembly OBVC01 (sample SAMEA2579955, study PRJEB22360) | human gut metagenome
TTGCCCGTTGTGACGCTGTCCACTTTCACGTTTTTCGCCAGTTTGATATTCAGCGCACCGTTTCCGGATACTACACCGATGTTTCCATCTGTCAGTTTTGACGCATCGGCACCGCCTTTGATATCCAGCTGCTCACCCAGTTTTTTATTGATAACTGCTGCATCATCGCCTTTGAAGTTCAACCCTTTTCCAATTGTCGTATTGATGTTTGTAATATCATTGGCATTCTTTGTGATATTTGTTTTATTGGTCTTCACGCCGTCGCTGACTGTTTTCAGCTGGTCTTCCGTGGCTGCCTGTCCGGATACGGGCTGCGGGTTGTCAATATCCCAAGTCGTATTTGTAAGGCCGTTTACAGTTCCGGCATCCCCATTCACCGTGACGGGATGGGTCTGCCCTACGGTAACCACATTCCCCAGCCCGACGGTGAATTCTTTACCGCCTGCCGCATTGGTTCCTTCCGTAACGGTTACATTGGCGTCTTTCGCTTTGACGGTCGTTGCTTTTGCCGTACCGCCGATGGCCGCATTCAGCTGATCCACATTGACGGCATCGGTTCCGGCCGTGCCGGTTGCCACGTTGGTAATTTTCTGGTTGTTCGCGTTGAGACCATCTTTATTGACATAGGTCTTTCCGTTGATGGTCAAGCTGCCATTCGGCCCAAGATCCACATCTTTTTTCAGCTTCACATTGAGCTTTGCTCCATCAGATACGACGCCGATATTTCCATCTGTCAGGTCTGCCGAAGCGCCGCCTTTGATTTCCAGCTTGTCTCCCAGCTTTTTATTAATATCCGCGCCGGAGTCTCCGCCGAAGTTCAGCCCTTTTCCAATTGTCGTATTGATGTTTGTAATATCATTGGCATTCTTTGTGATATTTGTTTTATTGGTCTTCACGCCGTCGCTGACTGTTTTCAGCTGGTCTTCCGTGGCTGCCTGTCCGTGTACGACTGTCGGGTTGTCAATATCCCATGTGCGGTTGGTCAGTTCATTCACTGTGCCGGCGCCTGTCACTTTGACTGTGCCCGCCTGGATGTCCCCTGTCGTTCCGTCGATGGTGACCTTGCTGCCCGCCGTAATCTTTCCGCTGGTTCCGTCTGCGACGATTTTCTTGTCAGCCGTGCCGAGGGTTACTTTATCACCCAGTCCGACGGTATATTCTTTACCACCGGCGGGATTGGTTCCTTCTGTAACGGTTACATTGGCGTCTTTCGCTTTGACGGTCGTTGCTTTTGCCGTACCGGCGATGGCCGCATTCAGCTGATCCACATTGACGGCATCTGTCCCGGCCGTACCGGTTGCCACGTTGGTAATCTTCTGATTGTTGGCATTGAGGCCGCTGTTATTGATATATGTCTTTCCGCCTACATGGACGCCGTTATCGTTGATGACGACTTTATTCGTTCCCGTGCCTGCTGTCACTTCTTTAAATTCCGGCTTTTCACTCATCACTAAATCGAGGCCGTCTCCCGCCGCATTTTTCTTCACGCCCAGGTTTTTGCCCGATACACCGGTGGTCACATCGGCAAGGCCGCCTTTCACGGTCAGTTTGGTGCCGAGGTCACGATGCACTTTGTTCGCCGCGCCGTCATTGCCTTCGAAATCAAGGCCTTTTGCCGTCAATGTATTCGTAACATTGGTCACCGCATTGTTTACGGCTGTCTGCACATCTCCGATATTGGCCGCATTGGTCGTCGTATTTCCGCCGCTGGCTACGTTCGTGATGGTCTGGTTATTCGCATTGAGGCCGTTATTGGTTACATAGGTCTTTCCGCCTACGGTCAGGCCGTTATTATTGATCACCGTATTGCCCGTTGTGACGCTGTCCACTTTCACGTTTTTCGCCAGTTTGATATTCAGCGTATCTGTCCCGTTGGATACCACGCCGATATTTCCGTCTGTCAGCTTAGATGTATCTGTCACACCGCCGATGATATTCGTCTGTTCGCCTAATTTTCGGGTAAACTTATTAGCCGCGGATGCCGCATCTTTCACATCGCCTGCATAGGCTACGCCTTTATCTACTTCTGAGGTTACCGCATAGAGCTGGCTGCCGTTGATGGCGTCGGTAGAGGCAGCGGAAATACGGCCGGCCGCTACATTGGTGATCGTCCGCTCACTGCCTGCCTTACCCACGCTGACTGTAGAAGCCGGATTTACTCCTGCAAAATTATGTGCTGTTCCATTGATCGTTGCGGAGGGTGTCGCCACAGCTGCCGCCGTTTCCGAACCGGCGCCGAGGGCTATGGCATTTTCATTGGCCGCTTTTGCACCTGTACCGATAGCCACAGAATTAGTGCCTGTCGATTTGACCGTTTCACCGACTGCAATGGAAGATGCCCCGCTGGCCTCACTGTCCCAGCCTATAGCAGCAGCATTAACACCACTGGCGTTAGAGTTTGCCCCCAATGCGCGGGCGCCTGCAGCCAGGGCTTTTGCACCGTTACCGATGGCTACGCCCCAATCCCCTCTGGATTGAGAACCGTTCCCCATGGCAATGGCACCGCCATTAGCAGCTTTCGCATTATTCCCGAAAGCCATAGAGGAACCGCCCCAGGCCCTGGCATTGGAACCGAAGGCCTGGTCATTGTCTCTGCCTACAAGCACATTATTTTCATCAAAACCGGCGCGGGCATTATTCCCCAACGCAAAGCCGTTCGTAGATTGTGTCCGAGCTTCGTTACCGATGGCCACACCGTTATTAGCAATTGTACGTGCATTACGGCCGATAGCCACTGCCTGCGCACCTTGGCCGACAGTGCCGGTACCGAGAGCAATCGTATTGATATCTTTGGTTGTCGCATCATGCCCGATTGCGATCCCGCCGCTCTTATCGGTAATTCCCGGTGTCGCTGTGGCGGGGTTCACGGTAACATTCGCACCATTCCCGATGGCAATCCCGTTCTGGCTTGATACTGAATCCGGATCTCCCTTGCCGACAGACGCCTCATTACCGATAGCCACACTATGTGATGACAATGCCTTCGACAGAATACCGTAAGCGGAGCTGTTCACCGCCGCCGCCTGCGCCTGGTCGCCGACGGCAAGAGAATGCTCGGCTGTCGATTTAGACAGGGAGCCTATGGCGGTCGCCCCCTGCCCGCTAGCTTCCGCCTGATCGCCCATGGCTATGGCATAGATATTTTTCGCCCTGGATCGGCTGCCGAGAGCGATCGTATATTCCTCTGTCGTCTTGGCATCATCCCCGACAGCGATACTGTTCGCTGTAGCCGTTGTAGCACCGATCCCACCATTAAATGATGCTTCCGCCATGCCCGGCAGCAGGCATCCCGTGACGGCAAGGGCGCACAGAAACGCGCGGACGGGCATGCTCTTCTTTTCAGAAGCTGTTCCCCCATTTTTCCCGCAGCGGCCGGCGATTTCCGAAACTACCACATAGCAGTGTTTCACCCGGCTCCAGATGACTTTGTAAATCTGATTCATAACTTCCTCCTTTTACATAAAAAGATATCCGCTCTCTAAAGAACTAAATAATTTATATCTCTTTCATCCTATTATACATTTATAAAGTTATTTAATAAAGTTATTTATTATAATTAGATTAGTATACCAAACGCACTTTTATTAAAGTATTTCACCGGAGATTTTCTGCACTCCGGTTCCCTTTCAATGCCCGTCGGCTCCATGCACCTTCCTTCATGTATATTTGACTAAGATATCCGTCATAATGGAACCCTTTTGGAGAAAATATGCCAAAAGCGGATCATCCGTATGCTCACGGTTCTCACATTGCTATGGAGAATGAGAAACAAAATACCCCTTTTCAGAAAGACAACTTCATTCCATATACCGGCAGTATTGCCGTCCAAAAGCAGGACAAAGCCGATTTCGGGTTAAAATATGAGACTCCCGCTTTCCATAATGGGTAAAAGACTCTCTCCTGAAAGCATATGCTTATAGAAGAAAGTCTTTTATCTTCTTCCTGATTTAGAAAGATGGTCTTATCCAATCAGGATCCTACGCTGTTTACGAACTGGATTGTCAGCACTGACGGAGTGGAAATAATCCCCAAAACGGTTACCCGCTGTCCCATAGGAACAACTGCACCATTGAGATTGATAAGAATTTTATTCCCCCGGGCGGTACGGAAATTCATAAGCCCGCCGCCGGCGCTGGACAGAATACTGCCCACAGTGCAGATCCTTGTCCCTACAGGAAGCCCGGACAAATTCCATGCTACCTGATAAGCACCCAGATCCTCTAATTTCAAATCTCCCGGATTGACCTGATACCAGTTGTCAAGATCGCTTTTCACCGGTCCCATGAAATACCCTGCATCCCGAGATGTCCGTGATCCTATTGGCATCTGTGACGGCTGCGGATTCCCAATATCTTTTCTGTAGCTGACCGCACGCTGATTAGGAGCCCGCTCCTGATAAGACACGTTCCGGATAATAAGTACAGGCTGCCCGGCCTGATTATAAGCCACATACCCTGTCGCCTGAAAAGGCGTATAACTCATTATCTTTCCCGCATGCTCCATCATGGCAGGGATTTCCTGTCCATCGGCAGTAACAAAACGATATACATTGTCCGCATAGGCTCCTTCAAACTGGCCGGCTACGGTGATATTATCCGCTGCCGCAGCCACCGTGCCCGGCAGCAGCAATATCAATATCATTCCTATCACAGCAAACCATGATTTCTTCATCTGAAAGCCTCTTGCTCCGATTAACCGCGGCCTTTGATGACGCGTACACGCTGGATATCAGGTGTGCCGTCCTTATGCTTGCTGATGGTATCTACCCTGATGCGTTCCAGTTCCGGTTCGAATTCTTTCAGTGCTCTGGCCATCCGGTCATCGGCAGCCGCACCATTCTGCATGGCCCTGTAGATCAACGCGGCCATTTCATACCTGGTCATCATGCGGTCTCCGCCGAACTGTCCGTCCGGGTAGCCCACGATGACACCGTTTCCTGCCAGAGTCGCCACATAGTCATAGGCCCAATGATTTTCAGGCACATCGGGGAAGAGCTGCATCTTGTCCATATCCATGGAATCCAGCGGTCTTCCGTCCGCAACCTTCAGCAGCGCCCCCTTCACATTTTCCAGTTCAGCGCGAAGATCCTTGATTTCCTTAGCCATCGCCACTTTGGATGTGGACACATGGTTGCCCTGTCCCAGCTTCATGGAAAGACCTGCATTCACCATATTCTCTCCGCCGCCGATGGAACCGCCTACACTGATCATCGTATCTTCATTCGGCCGATAGAAGGCACCGAGTGCCAGAGAATGGGCATCTTTATAGTTGCCGTAGCCCAAAGTGAAGTCCCACTTGTCATCGGGATCGAAGTCCAGCGGATGGAGTGCTGCCAATGCCGCCGCTCCTGCGCCGACTCTGTTGATACGGTTATCAACTTTGTTGATGGCTCCGCCGATCTGTTTCAGCTGCCCTACATTCACAGCATCCGTATCTGCCTTGCCTGCTGCCACATTGGTAATCCGTTTTCCGCCTGCGTCAACGCCGGTCTGCGTGATGCTCGGGCCGTTCTTGATCGTCAGGCCGCTGCTACTCATCACCGTATTTCCTGTAGTCACGGTCTTGAAGGTCGGTGTATCGACTACAGACACTTTGTAGTCCGTACCGCCGTTTGCATTTGTTCCTGTCGTTACGGAAATATTGCTGCCCGCCGTTACGGAAGAATGCTTGCCTGCCTGGCCGGATACAACCTTCAGCTGGTCTTCCGTCGCCGCCTGTCCGCTGGTGATATGGTTCGGATCCCAGGTCTTATTGGTCAGTCCGTTCACTGTGCCGGCCGTACCGTTGACAGTCACCTGCCCGGCCTTGATCGTACCTTCGGTACCTTTAATGCTGATCTGCTTGGAAGGATCGGTTCCCAGCGTAATATCATCATTCAGGTTGACATGGTACGTTTTGGATCCGTCGGCATTCGTTTCAGAAGTCACCGTCGTATTTTTGCCGTCCGCTACTTTCGTGGTGGCACTGGCTGCCGCTTTTTTCAGCTGGCTGACATTGACGGCATCACCAGAGTCTGACCAATACGGCGAAGTTTGGGCGGCCGTGGTCCCTCCCTCGCCTGCCGCTACATTGGTGATCTTCTTGCCGCCTGCATCAATTCCCGACTTGGTAACGCTGGGGCCGTCCTTGATCTTCAGCCCGTCCTTGTCGACTGTCACTGCCGTGTTTCCGGAACCGTCCTGAACGGTAAGCCCGTTGGTATCCATTCTTGTACGGCCTGTGGTGACACTATTCAGTAAAATATCATCCTTAAGCCCCACTCTGACTCTGCCGCCTTCGACTCTGGTGGAAATATTCTTACCGTCGCCTACAACGTCCACCGTTTCGCCAAGCTTCTTCTTTACTTCATTTCCGTCTTCCGCTTTTATGCCGAAGCCCTTGTTGACGATCTCCGAGCCCTGATTTTTCAGCTGGCTGACATTGACGGCATCGGTATCCGCCTCGCCTGCCGCTATATTGGCAATCTTATTTCCGCCGTTATTCAGCCCATCTGCAGTAAGAGAAACCGTTCCGGCCGGAGTACGCGTCATTTTCTTGACATAGAATCCGGTCGTATCCATCACCACATTGCCGGCTGTTACACTGTTTAAGCCTTTCAAATCCTTGGCAAGACGTGCTTTCAGGTTGTTGCTGCCGTCAGATACCACACCGATGTTGTCATCCGTGGTCAGTTTGCTTTCATCTGAAATGCCGCCGATTACATTCACCTGGCCGTTCAGTTTCTTTTTGATGACCGCCCCTGTATCACCGCCGTACTTCATGCCGTCATCCAAGGTGGCAATGTCATGCTGCTTGCCGTTCTTTTCTTCAATGATGAGACGGGTGATATTGGTGCCGTCAACGCCTGGTTTTCCGTCGCCGCCTTTAATGGTGGCTCCGTCTCTGCCGTCTTTGCCGTTAATTCCAACACTGTCCGCCTTCAGGTTCTTATCCAGGCCGACAATCATATTTCCGTCAGCATCCACCATCGTTTTGATGTTTGACGGGTCGTATTCCGTATCTGCCTTTGTTCCGGTTCCCCTGATGGTCATGGTGCTGTTCAGTTTCTTTATTGCCAGTCCGGTATTTCCGGCAAATTTCATGCCGTCATCCATCGTTGCCACCTGATGGTCGCCTTTTTCATCCACATAGTAGAGACGGGTCATTTCGGTAGCCGACAGGTTCTTGGCCGGATCCAGGCTCGCAGGTCCTGCGTTGACGCCTATATCCGCATGGGTGGATTTTCCATCTTTCCCGGCAAGTCCGGTCAGGCCAATCTGCCCTTCCGTCCCATTGGCTCCGTCTTTCGCCTTGAGGGTAACTCCATCTTTGCCGTCTTTCCCCTTGATGCTGATTCCGTCTTTGCCATGGATCACTACGGAAGAACCGTCTTTGCCGTTGACTCCGATGGAGCCGTCTTTGCCGTCAGCACCTTTCTTGCCGAGCACCAGGTCATCATTTACATTGACTTTATACGGATTGGCAACGGTGCCTTCGCCTTCGACGGTGGTATTCTTACCGTCTTTCAGGATCGTCTTTCCCGCCGCGACAGCATCTTTCAGCTGGCCGAAGTTGACTGCGTCACTGTTCGCTGTGCCGTTAGCCACGTTGGTAATCTTCTGGCCGTTCGCATTGAGACCGTCTTTGTTGACATAGGTCTTTCCGTTAACGGTCAGGCTGCCGTCCGGTCCCAGGTTAACATCTTTCTTCAGCTTCACGTTGAGCTTCGTCCCATCAGATACAACGCCGATATTGTCATCTGTCAGGTCTGCCGAGGCTCCGCCTTTGATTTCCAGCTTTTCTCCCAGCTTTTTGTTAATTACCGCGCCGGAGTCTCCGCCGAAGTTCAAGCCTTTGCCAATGGTGTTATTGATGTTTGTAATATTTGTCTTATTGGTCTTCACGCCGTCGCTGACTGTTTTCAGCTGGTCTTCTGTGGCTGCCTGTCCGTGTACGACTGTCGGGTTGTCAATATCCCATGTGCGGTTGGTCAGTTCATTCACTGTGCCGGCGCCTGTCACTTTGACTGTGCCCGCCTGGATGTCCCCTGTCGTTCCGTCGATGGTGACCTTGCTGCCCGCCGTAATCTTTCCGCTGGTTCCGTCTGCGACGATTTTCTTGTCAGCCGTGCCGAGGGTTACTTTATCACCCAGTCCGACGGTATATTCTTTACCACCGGCGGGATTGGTTCCTTCTGTAACGGTTACATTGGCGTCTTTCGCTTTGACGGTCGTTGCTTTTGCCGTACCGGCGATGGCCGCATTCAGCTGATCCACATTGACGGCATCTGTCCCGGCCGTACCGGTCGCTACATTGGTGATTTTCTGGTCGTTCGCGTTGAGACCGTCTTTATTGACATAGGTCTTTCCGTTAACGGTCAGGCTGCCGTCAGCACCCAGGTTGACATCTTTCTTCAGCTTCACATTGAGCTTCGTTCCATCAGATACAACACCGATATTGTCATCTGTCAGGTCTGCCGAGGCGCCGCCCTTGATTTCCAGCTTTTCTCCCAGCTTTTTGTTAATTACCGCGCCCGAGTCTCCGCCGAAGTTCAGGCCTTTGGCAATGGTGTTATTGATGTTTGTAATATTTGTCTTATTGGTCTTCACGCCGTCGCTGACTGTTTTCAGCTGGTCTTCTGTGGCTGCCTGTCCGTGTACGACTGTCGGGTTGTCAATATCCCATGTGCGGTTGGTCAGTTCATTCACTGTGCCGGCGCCTGTCACTTTGACTGTGCCCGCCTGGATGTCCCCTGTCGTTCCGTCGATGGTGACCTTGCTGCCCGCCGTAATCTTTCCGCTGGTTCCGTCTGCGACGATTTTCTTGTCAGCCGTGCCGAGGGTTACTTTATCACCCAGTCCGACGGTATATTCTTTACCACCGGCGGGATTGGTTCCTTCTGTAACAGTTACATTGGCGTCTTTCGCTTTGACGGTCGTTGCCTTTGCCGTACCGCCGATGGCTGCATTCAGCTGACCCAGGTTGACTGCATCACTGTTTGCCGTGCCGTCAGCTACATTGGTAATCTTCTGGCCGTTCGCATTGAGACCGTCTTTATTGACATAAGTCTTTCCGTTGATGGTCAGGCTGCCGTCAGCACCCAGATTGACATCTTTCTTCAGCTTCACGTTGAGCTTCGTTCCATCAGATACAACGCCGATATTTCCATCTGTCAGGTCTGCCGAGGCACCGCCCTTGATTTCCAGCTTTTCTCCCAGCTTTTTGTTAATATCTGCGCCCGAGTCTCCACCGAAGTTCAGGCCTTTGGCAATGGTATTGTTAATGTTTGTAATATTTGTTGTATTCGTATTCTGCTGCGCTTTGGATGCGATGTCTGTCAAGGTAACCTGTTTCTTATCGCCTTTTTCGTTCGCTACGGTCAGCACCATATTTCCGCTGCTGTCCGCTTTGTACTTGCCCTGGCTTCCTGCTTCCGGATTTGCTACCAGATGGTAATCTTCCTTTGCCACCTCGGTGAATATTTTGCTCAGGTCTACATTGACTTTACCTGTGTCGTTACGTTCCAGTGTCAGGGTTTTGCCGTCATTGGAAACGCTGCCGCTTGTGACATAGTTGTTTTTGAGTCCCATTATATTGGCGGTGAGACCATTCGTACCGGTCAATGCAGCCGTTCCGTCGCCATTTGTCTGGTAATTTGCAGTACCGCCTGTCACATACTTGTCTTTCGCCGTCACAATACGGTTGATATCGCCGATATTGGCCGCATTGGTCGTCGTATTTCCGCCGCTGGCTACGTTCGTGATCTGCTTGTTCCCCGCGTTGATGCCGGTATTGTTGATCTTTACGTCACCTACAGTCACGCTGTTGAAGGTCGGATCTTTGCTTACGGATACAGTCAGCTTCCTTGCGGCCGGATCGTATTCCACACCTGCATTGTCTTTTGCCGCGAATTCAAGGGTTTCTCCCGCCTTGATCGCGCCCTCATTGGTTCCTGCCTTTACCTTGAAGCCTGCTTTCAGTTTTTCCACGTCCGACGCGCTGGCAATATTATTGATTGTAACCGTGCTTGCCGGTGTCGTCGGATGCGCCTTGTCTTCCACTTTCAGATCCACTTTGCCGTTGGCTACGGAATAATTCCCGTCTGCCGCGTCAGGATTTTTAACCAAGCGATAGTCTGTCTTTGACGCATTGGAAATGGAAATGGCATCAGATACTTTCTTCAACTGGTCTTCTGTCGCCGCTCTGCCGTTCACGACCACCGGATTCTGCACGTCCCAGTCCCTGTTGTCCAGACCGGTTACATAGCTCTTGTGATCTGCCGAATCGACACCCATTCTGGCGGTTCCTGCCGTCACACTGTTCAGGCCGGTCACATCTTTCGCCAGTTTTACATTCAGCGCACCGTTTCCGGATACGACACCGATATTCCCGTCTGACAGTTTTGATGCATCAGCGCCGCCTTTGATATCCAGCTGCTCGCCCAGTTTCTTATTGATAATTGTTGCGTCATCACCCTTAAAGTTCAGGCCTTTGGCAATGGTATTGTTAATGTTTGTAATATTTGTTGTATTCGTATTCTGCTGCGCTTTGGATGCGATGTCTGTCAAGGTAACCTGTTTCTTATCGCCTTTTTCGTTCGCTACGGTCAGCACCATATTTCCGCTGCTGTCCGCTTTGTACTTGCCCTGGCTTCCTGCTTCCGGATTTGCTACCAGATGGTAATCTTCCTTTGCCACCTCGGTGAATATTTTGCTCAGGTCTACATTGACTTTACCTGTGTCGTTACGTTCCAGTGTCAGGGTTTTGCCGTCATTGGAAACGCTGCCGCTTGTGACATAGTTGTTTTTGAGTCCCGTTATATTGGCGGTCAGGTTGTTCGTACCGGTCAATGCAGCCGTGCCGTCGCCGTTTGTCTGGTAGGTTGCCTTACCTTTCGTTATATACTTATCTTTTGCTTCGACAATACGGTTGATATCGCCGATATTGGCCGCATTCGTCGTTACATTGCCGCCGCTGGCTACGTTCGTGATCTGCTTGTTCCCCGCATTGATGCCGTCTTTATTAATATAGGTATTTCCGTTGATGGTCAGGCTGCCGTTCGGACTGAGATCCACATCTTTTTTCAAGTTGTATTTTACGGCCGTTACCTTTCCGGACGCATCTTTTGTCACGGAAGCCGTTGTATTTGTTCCATCGGCAAAGTTGACTTTACTGCCATTCTTTACGGCATTCACATCATTGCCATTCCCCTGTGCTGTCCAGGAAGCATTGGATGTTACCGCTTTCAGTTGAGCCACATTGACGGCATCGGAATCATTCGTGCCGGCCGCCACATTGATGATCTGGCGTTTTACCGTATCCGAGCCGACACTGACGGCGCCTGTCGTTCCTTTTGTCGCCTTAATGGCATTTACCTGTGCCGTGTCGGCACCGGAAGGAATGTAAGCATTGGATGTCTGCTGACGGTTGGAAACGCTGTCAGCGCCGAGTGCCACACCTCCATCTACTTGGGAATTGGCATTAACACCCATGGCAATGGATTTTTTCCCCTTGCTGCGTGCCAAAGGCCCGATTGCCGTGCTGGCATCGCCTTCCGCCAAAGCATTGAGACCCATAGCCATAGAAGCGTCACCGGCGGCCTGGCTCATCGCGCCGAGTGCCACGGATGCCGTTCCGATGGAAGCAGTCTTGACATAATAGGGCTTATCATGCAAAGTAGCCGAACCAAGCGTTGCATCACTGGGCGCCTTATTATTCAGATTTTCATTATTCGCCAGTCCCGGCAGAAGGGATTGCAGTTTTGCACGATCCAGCTCGATATCATCCGTACCGATCGCCACGGAAGAGTTTCCGATCGCCCTTGTGTCCGCGCCGACAGCCACCGCCTGCGATCCGTAAGCCTTTGCCACGCTGCCGATAGCCACGCTCTGTGCATCACGCTTTTCCGTCGGACCATTGGTATGATCCACGTTTTTAACCCTTATATTCGTCTCTGCGCCGGAACCGATTGCCACATCGCCCCTGCTTCCGTAAGTATTGCTGTTGCTGCCGATCGCCACCTGTCCGGAACCGGGCAGCTGGTGGTATTTGGAAGCTACGGTTGTTGCCCTGTAGCCGACAGCAATGTCTTCATCAGACTGTACACTGGATTCCGTACCGATAGCAACCGCGTTATTGACGGACCGCTTCGTCGTCAGCTTGGTAATCCGTTTCGCGCTGCCGGTCAGGCTGACAGAATCTTCATTCCGTTTTTTCTCCAAATCGCCGGCTTTGGCGGAAGTACCGAGAGCGATGGAATTATTGCCGCTTGCCTTGGCATCATCGCCGATGGCCATAACGCCTTTTTTATCCAGCTGCTCATCAGTCCCGGTCACAAGCGGATTTGTGCTTGTCGCATTTTCCAAGGTCAACGCACTGGCCTCACGCCCGATAGACAGTGAACCGGCACCTTCCGCATGGGCATTGTTGCCGATGGCTGTAGTCCTTACATCATTAGCCGTTGCCGCATTGCCGATAGCGACAGAAGACGGTCCGTTGCCGATACTGTCATTCCCTACGGAAACGGAAGAACCCCCGCTGGCTTTAGCCGAATTGCCCACTGCTACCCCATTATTGGACAGAATGGTCGGTATACGGGGATCCTTATCGTTTGCCGTTCCCGATTCCGCATTATTGCCGATAGCCACACCGTCCTTCGCATATCCTTTAGCGCCTGCGCCAGCCGCGATACTGTTCGCACCTTTCGCGTTCGCCTGTCTGCCAATGGCAAGGCTCTGTAACCCCTTAGCTGTGGCTTTATACCCCATAGCCAAGGCATATTCTTCCTCTGCGTCCGCCCCTGTGCCCTGGGCAATCGAGTGATCTTTTTTCGCTTTTGCACCATACCCGTAAGCAATGCTGGAATCGCCAGAAGCTGTCGCGCTGGTTCCTGCATGGATCAGTCCCGGCGCCGCATCCGCATCAGCAGGAAGCATACAGCCCGCAATCACCATGGCGCACAAAAGCGCGCGAAGCGGACGGATTCCCGTCACAGAGGCTTTATTATCTCTGCCGACCCTCTTCGTGATTTCCGAAACGACTATGTAGCAATTCTTCACCCTGCTCCATATGACCTTGTGTACTTGATTCATAACTTTAATCCCATCCTTTCTCTATTGCAAAAATATTTTCTCCGATGTATAAAACGCTGACCATTTTTATTCCTGTTTTCTTTACGATACTTTCTGCCGGAGAAACTGCCTGCGCATGTTTTCCCTGAAACCGCCGCATTGGGCTGTCTCTTTATCCTCTGCTCTGTTTTGTGCATCAGGAAATCATGCTTCCGCAGCAAACACGAAAATCATTTTACCCCATGCCTTAAATTTTTTCAACCGTAAATTTTACAAATCTAAAACATCCAGTATTTGTGCGGTTTTTTCATTGTTTATAAATTGACCCTAAGACGGTTTATCTTTATTTTTCTCCAAGATTCAGCCATCTGCGGAGTCCTCCATCTTACAGACACCGCTTTATGCCTGCCTCTGAAAAACGACCTCGTCAAATTCCTCATTCCTGTAAAAATACGGGAAACTCCACTCGGGCAGGATATTTCCCTAAAAGTCCGTAACCTTCTTCATGACCGCCTCCATTTTCCATCACGCCTCCTCACGCCGGTACCGCTCCGAATCGAAATTTCTCTCCTCGAATCCCTCTTCACGCCGGCTTTTCAGGCATACAAAAAACGCCCTCGAAAAAGCCGCCTAAGCAGCCGCACAGAGCGCTCTTAAATTCCTGTGTATGTTCCGGACATAGATGTCACATCTACTTCGTGACTTGCCCCGGATATCCCAATAAAACATATCCATTATTAAAGCTCCCCCATCATCCCTGCCCCAGTCACTTCAGGGATATCTGCCGTTTTCTGCCATTACTCCGATTACAAAAAGCGGTTCTGCCGGCAAAAACAATCTCACCATCATACTCCCGTGAATGATAAGTATTCTTTCCATGCCGCAGCAGGATTGTATATCAGACTCAATTCTTCCCCATCCGGATCAAAAACGAATGGTATGATTCCGATATATAATCGTTTCGATTATACGACACCCCACCACAAAATGCACATATCAATTCCGCATAATCGTATGACTTTTCATAATCAATATATACATGTTTTCTAATCTTTTCATAATGCATCACGTTTCGGCGGACCATGCTGCATACCGCATTCACGTTTTATACACCCCTATAAATATTTTCTTATTTTTTGACTTTATTTCCTCATCAATCCTTAAGCTAAAGTCTACAGCATTACATCCCATATCCGGCATTAAGTAAAACACATAGATAATACATCATGTCAAATTGTACAAATCATGAATTCTACTTTATGGATAATGGTTGCATGCCCCTGCGTAATAAATCTATGACTCTGATGAGATTTTACGGTTTTCCCCACCATGGGTACAGATTCTTCGCTGGCGCTCTGAATGACGCCTTACCGTCTTCCTCACTACGGCAGCAGATCTTTCACATTCGCTTCGGATAACGATTAACATTTCCCTTATTATGATACCTTTTCTCCAATTATCATTCTGAACGGAGGCAAGCATGCCTTGTGGGAAAGACGGGAAACGGGACAGTGACACGGAGTGAAGAATCTATTACCCTGATAGCGTCTTACCGTCTTCCTCACTACAACAGCAGATCCTTCACATTCGTTCAGGATGACGTTTTATGGTCTTCTTCATCACGACAGCGAGCCTTCGTCATCGCTCCGGGTGATACCTGACCGTCCGCCGTCAGAAGGAGCTATGGCGCACGCAGCGCGGCTGAGGATACTCGCTTGTCGTGATGACTCAAATCGTAAAAGAATAGTTAGCTTGCAGCTGACAGCTCACAGCTGATAGCTTTTATCTTCTTACCGCTTTCCCCACCACGGTCATAGATTCTTCGCTGGCGCTCAGAATGACTCCTTTCGTTCTCCGTCATTATGACGCTTTCCGTTCCCCATTACTAGTGACGTGCTTTCCCCAAATCGTCATTCTGAACGGTGGCAAGCATGCCTTGTGGGAAAGACGGGAAACGGGACAGTGACACGGAGTGAAGAATCTATTACCCTGATGGCGTCTTATCGCTTTCCTCACCATGGTAACAGATTCTTCGCTGTCGCTCAGAATGACGCCTTACCATGGGTGCTACTTTATCAGCAGGCCTGAAAGTGGTTAGAATCCCAGCTGTGCCGTCTGTTTAACGTCATTCTGAACGGAGGTAAGAATGCCTTGTGAGAAAGACGGGAAATGGGATGGTGACACGGAGTGAAGAATCTATTACACTGATGACGCCTTACCGCTTTCCTCACTACAATAGCAGATCCTTCACGTTCGCTTTGGATGACGATTAACATTTCCCTCACTACAACAGCAAATCCTTTACTGATGTTTCGTATGACACCTAATGGAAATCATATGCTTCGGCTTTTAACTCACAGCTAACGGCTAATAGCTTACAGCTGACAGCTCACAGCTGATAGCTGTTATCTTCTTACCGATTCCCTCACCACGGCAACAGATTCTTCGCTGCCGCTCTGAATGACGCCTTACCGTCCGCCGTCATTCTGAACGGTGGCAAGAATGCCTTGTGGAAAAGACGGGAAACGGGATGGTGAAACGGAGTAAAGGATCTATGACTCTGATGACATATTACCGCTTTCCTCACCACGGTAACAGATTCTTCGCTGTCGCTCAGAATGACGCCTTACCATGGGTGCTACTTTATCAGCAGGCCTGAAAGTGGTTAGAATCCCAGCTGTGCCGTCTGTTTAACGTCATTCTGAACGGAGGTAAGAATGCTTTGTGGGAAAAACGGGAAACAGGATAGTGACACAGAGCGAAGAATCTATTACCCTGATAGCGTCTTACCGTCTTCCTCACTACGGCAGCAGATCCTTCACATCCGCTTAGGATGACGTTTTACCGTCCGTTATCACTCAGAACGGGGGGCAGAAAAAGAATCTTCATTCTATTCTTTTGCGTCGTTCCCCCAAGCCAGTATCCTCCGTCCGGCTTCGCCGGCCACCTCCTTATAAATAAGGAGGCTTACCCAATTCCTATTCTTTCCGTCAGAATTCCTTTCCTCAATACAGCAGCAAATCCTTCGCTCATGTTCCGGATGACGCCTTACAGTATCCCGTCATTCAGAGCGGAAGTAAGAATGCTGTATGAGAATGAGGAAAAATCACAACATGACACAGAGCGAAGAATCTATTATACTGATGACGCCTTACCGTCTTATACAAGAATCGTGGAGTCGGCCGTCAGAAGGAGCTGCTGGCGCACGCAGCGCGGCTGAGGATACTTAATCGCCATGATGACTCAAATCGTAAAAGAATATTTAGCTTGCAGCTGACAGCTCACAGCTGATAGCTTTTATCTTCTTACCGCTTTCCTCACCACGGTAACAGATTCTTCGCTGCCGCTCAGAATGACACCTTTCGTTCTCCGTCATTATGACGCCTTACCGTCTTCCCCCCAACATAAAAACCGACCCATTATTTGTATGGATCGGTTCTTTTGTTGGGATCAAAGGTTTCCTGTCGTTTTGAGCCGTGTCAGCGCACGCTGGAGAGCGAGTTTGGCACGGTCAACATCGATTTCTTTGCTCTTGGACGCGAGCCTGTCTTCCGCACGTTTCTTCGCGGCTTGGGCACGGGCAATATCGATGGTGTCCGCCAGCTCCGCCAAGGGGGCTACGATATTTACCTGATTGTCCTTTATTTCCAGGAAACCGCCAAATACGGCCACCTTTTGTTCCTTTCCGCCTTTAATGATGCGCACGGGGCACATTTCAAGAGCGGCTGCCAGAGGCAGATGGTTTTTCATGACGGCAAATTCACCGTCTGCTGCACGGGCCACCACCATTTCCACGCCGGTTTCCTGATAAATCGGTCCGTCGGGGCTGATGACTTCCACGTGCATGGGATTCGTAAGGGTATCAGCCATGGCTTATTCCCCTTTCTTCATCTTTTCAGCCTTTTCGATCGCTTCATCAATTGTGCCGACCATGTAGAACGCACCTTCAGGCATATCATCGTGCTGGCCTGCAAGGATTTCCTTGAAGCCGCGGATGGTTTCCTTCAGGGATACGTATCTGCCGGGGGAGCCTGTAAACTGTTCGGCTACGAAGAAGGGCTGAGACAGGAATCTCTGTACCTTTCTTGCGCGGGCTACGATGACTTTGTCATCATCGGAAAGTTCTTCCATGCCCAGGATGGCGATGATATCCTGCAGTTCTTTGTAGCGCTGCAGAATAGCCTGTACGCCGCGGGCCACTTCGTAATGCTCTTCACCCAAAACGTTCGGGTCAAGGATACGGCTGGTGGAGTCCAGCGGGTCTACTGCCGGATAGATGCCCAGTTCCGCGATGGAACGGCTCAGTACGGTGGTGGCGTCCAAGTGTGTAAATACGCCTGCCGGAGCCGGATCCGTCAAGTCATCGGCCGGTACGTATACGGCCTGGATGGATGTGATGGAACCGTCTTTGGTGGAAGTGATGCGTTCCTGCAGTTCGCCGATATCGGTAGCCAGTGTCGGCTGGTAGCCTACGGCGGACGGCATACGCCCGAGCAGCGCGGATACTTCGGAACCTGCCTGTACGAAACGGAAAATATTGTCTACGAAGAGCAGGACGTCCTGTCCCTGTTTGTCGCGGAAATATTCAGCCATGGTCAAACCGGTGAGAGCTACACGCATACGCGCTCCCGGAGGTTCGTTCATCTGGCCGTATACCAGCGCAACTTTGGAAAGAACGCCGGAGTCTTTCATTTCTCCCCAGAGATCGTTCCCTTCACGGGTACGTTCGCCGACGCCGCAGAATACGGAGCAGCCGGAGTGTTCTGTCGCCACGTTATGGATCAATTCCTGGATAAGAACGGTCTTACCTACACCCGCACCGCCGAAGAGCCCGATCTTACCGCCTTTTGCATACGGAGCGATGAGGTCGACGACCTTGATGCCGGTTTCAAAAATTTCGGTTGCCGGAGACTGGTCTTTAAAGGCCGGTGCCGGACGATGAATAGGCCAGTAGTCGGATGCCGGTACTTTTGTATCGTCATTGTCGACGGTCTGTCCGAGTACGTTGAAAATACGTCCCAGGCATCCGTCGCCGACCGGTGCCGCAATAGCACGGCCGGTATCTACTGCTTTCATTCCGCGTACCATGCCATCGGTGGAACTCATCGCAACGGTGCGGACTACGCCGTCACCTAAGTGCTGCATGGTTTCACAGATAACATCTACCGGAACAGTGCCTTCTTCATCTTTGACATGAATTGCGTTATAGATGGCAGGAAGTTCCTGATCGTCGGAAAAAGCGATATCGACGACAGCGCCCATGACCTGTACGACCTTGCCTACCTGTCCCTGCTGTTCATTTGCCATGAAGAAGCATTCCTCCTTAATCAAATTAAGCCGGTTTATTCGAGAGCTGCCGCACCGCCGACAATTTCGGAAATTTCATTGGTGACCTGTGCCTGACGCGCTTTGTTGTACGTAAGGTTGAGGTCGGCAATTCTTTCCGTCGCGTTGTCAGTGGCAGCGGACATGGCCGCCATACGGCTGCCCAGCTCGGACGCCGCGGATTGCAGCATCGCATTATAAACCTGTACTTGTATATATTCAGGAAGCAGTTTGGAAAGCACTGCCGCCGCATCGGGAAGGAAAATATAGGGATCTTCCCCGATACGGAGGAAATCCTGTCTTTCTTTTTCCCATTCGCTGGCAGCCGCTTTTGCTGCTTCTTCCGTTTTTCCCTCAGCCGGCGCTTCAATGGGGAGCAGCCGGTCTACCCGGACCTGCTGGCGGAGGGCGGTGATGAATTTGGTATAAATAATATAAACTTCATCGACTTCTTCTTTTGTGAAGTATTCCACCATCTCTTTGGAGAGATCGATGGAATCCTGAGCCGACGGCTTATCAGAAAAGCCGAAATGATAGGTATCGGGATCATACCCGCGGAATTTCAGATAATTCTTCGCCTGTTTCCCGCAGACATATAAAGCGTATGCAGAACGATCCTTTCCGGAGATTTCCTGCAGGGTACGCTTCATCACGTTGGAGTTATAAGCGCCGGCAAGGCCTTTGTCGCCGCAAATGACGAGATATCCGACCTTCTTTACTTCGCCTGTCCTGAAGAGCGGGCTCGTAAATCCGGGTGTCACCGAAGAAGCGCGGCGCAGGAGCTCTCCGATCTTTTCCGCATAAGGACGGGAGCCGTTTGCCTTTTCCTCCGCTTTGCGCAGACGGGCGGCGGCTACCATCTTCATGGCTTTCGTGATCTGCTGGATGTTGGTGACGGATTTTATGCGCCCTTTTATATCACGCGTACTTTCCAATCAGATCACCCCTCTACCGTTTCAGACTTTTCTTCTGTTTCGCTTTGTGCCTTGTAACGTTTCTTGAATTCATCAAGAGCTTCTCTGAGTTTCGCTTCATTTTCATCTGTCAGCTTCTTTTTATCCACGATATCAGCGCCGATTTCCGGATGGCTGCTGTGGAGGAAATTCAGAACCTGCTGTTCAAACCCGACAACCTGGTCTACGTCCACGTCATCAAGATACCCTTTGACGGCCGTGTAGATCGCCATAACCTGGTCTTCGACCGGATAGGGGGAATACTGCGGCTGCTTCAGAATTTCCGTCGTCCTCTGGCCGCGGTCGATCTGCGCTTTGGTGGCAGCGTCAAGATCGGAACCGAACTGGGCAAATGCCGCCAATTCACGGAACTGTGCCAGATCCAGACGCAGCGTGCCTGCGACCTGTTTCATGGCCTTAATCTGCGCGGAACCGCCTACACGGGATACGGACAGGCCGACATTGATGGCCGGACGGATCCCGGAATAAAAGAGTGCCGTTTCCAGATAAATCTGTCCGTCCGTGATGGAAATGACGTTTGTCGGAATGTACGCACCGACATCGCCTGCCAGTGTTTCAATGATCGGCAGCGCGGTGATGGAGCCGCCGCCCAGTGCATCGGACAGACGTGCCGCACGTTCCAGCAGACGGGAATGCAGATAGAATACGTCACCGGGGTAAGCTTCGCGTCCCGGCGGGCGGCGCAGCAGAAGCGACATGGCGCGGTAAGCGACAGCATGTTTGGAGAGGTCGTCATAGATAATGAGGACATCCTTGCCCTGGTGCATGAAATGTTCCGCAATGGATACACCGGAGTATGGTGCAAGGTACTGCATCGGAGACCCTTCGGAAGCACCGGCATGTACGATGATGGAGTAATCCATAGCGCCGGCAGCTCTCAGCCGTTCGTATACACGGACGACATTGGAGTTCTTCTGCCCGATGGAAACATAAATACAAATGACATCCTGCCCCTTCTGGTTCAGAATGGTATCAATAGCGATGGCGGTCTTGCCTGTACCGCGGTCGCCGATAATCAGCTCACGCTGTCCGCGGCCGATCGGGACCATGGAGTCGATACATTTCAGACCGGTCTGCAGCGGGACGTTTACCGGCTGTCTGTCGGCAATGCCCGGAGCTTTGATTTCAATGTCGCGATAAGCGTCAGTCTTGATTTCGCCTCTGCCGTCAATCGGCTGTCCCAGCGCATTGACCACGCGGCCGATGACCGCATTGCCTACGGGAACCTGCATCAGACGGCCCGTTCTCTTTACTACGTCGCCTTCCTTGATGGTTTCCGCATTCCCCAGAAGAACGGCACCTACATTGCTTTCTTCCAGGTTCATGGCCATGCCGTAAACGCCGTTCGGCAGTTCCAGCAATTCACCGGCCATGCAGTTTTCAAGGCCATATACATGGGCGATACCGTCGCCGACTTCAAGAACCGTACCTACTTCATCGACATTGAGGTCTACTTTGTAATTTTCAATCTGTTTTTTAATGACAGATGTGATTTCATCTGAACTGATTTTCATATCCTGTAAGTCACCTCAATCTCTTTGCATCATTTGCGAGCGGAGCGCCGCAAGCTGGCGGGCTACGGATCCGTCAATCAGACGGTCTCCCATCCGGACCGTGAATCCGCCTATCAAAGATGCGTCTACTTTCTGTTTCATGATAATTTTGCTTCCCGTGATTTCCGCAAGTTTGGCTTTCAAAGCGTCCACCTGGGATTTGGTCAATGGAAACGCAGAGGTTACCACGGCTTCCTCCATGCCCATCCCATGATGCGCAAGATTGGCATAGACATCCGCCATGGCAGCAAAATCAGCGATGCGGCCTTTGTCGATAACAACATAGCAGAACTGTAAAACTATCGGCTGCACCTTATCTGCAAATAACTTATTTATAGTATCTTTCTTGACATCCTTAGCAAGCAGAGGATGGTTCAGAATCTCCCCGAGCTCTTTGCTTTTCCCTATGGTATCGGCAATGAGGCGGAGATCTTCTTCCGTTTGTTCCAGGCAGTGCTGCTCTGCAGCAATTTCATAGATGGCTCGTCCGTACTTCTTTGCAAGGATTACGTTCTTATCCATGATTACTTACCTGCCTGCCCGGCATCCAGTCTTGCGATGCTTTCCGCTATGAGCCGGTCATTCGTATCCGGCGTCATATTTTTGCTGATGATCTTCGATGCAATATCACAGGAAAGAGCGGCCACCTGCGTCTTCAGATCCTCCAGGGCATCCTTGCGTTCCCTTTCGATCTGTTTAGCAGCCTGGACTTTTTCCCTCTCAATAGCCGCATGGGCCTCATCGATCTGCGCCTGGGCCTGTACCTTGGCCTCTTTTACGGCCTTGTCCACGATCCCCTGTGCGGCGACCTGGGCATTGGCAAGTTCCGCTTCCAGATCGGATTTGAGCTTGGCCGCCTCCGCGCTGGACCGGGCCGCGCTGTCCAGGTCATTCCGGATCTTGTTCCTGCGGTCATCCATGACCTTCAGCACCGGCTTATAGCAGAAATGTGCCAAAACGGCAACGAGAATGATAAAGTTGAGGATTGAAATCAGCAGCGTACCATTTAATTCTACCAATGAAATCCCCTCCTTAGGCTAACAATGAATTGGAATTAGCCGAGGAAAGGATTGGCGAATACGAGGACGAGAGAAATAACGATAGCGATAATCGGAATAGATTCTATCAAGCCGATGCCGACGAGCATGGAAGTAAAGAGCTGCCCCTGGATTTCCGGCTGGCGGGTCATGCCGTCGATAACGTGGGATGCCAATTTAGAATCACCAAATGCTGCTGCAAATGCGGCAACTGCCGCAATCAGCGCAGATGCGATAAGGGAATACTGAACAACAATAGTCTGATCCATGGTAATAATTCCTCCTAAGAATATAATGTCCCGGTTTTTCCGGATATAATGGTACCGTTTTTACGGGCGGCGCCCGGCATTTTATGGAGTGCCGCTCCCACTCACCTGCACACCTTCACTTATTCCACACTTTCCTTGAGATAAATGGACGTCAGCGTAGTGAAAATGTATGCCTGGATCAATCCGACCACAAGGCTGAATACGACCCAGAGCAAAGGTACAAGCACAGGTGCCAGCGCGTAGAGGATTTCCAGCAGAATTTCCCCTGCTAAAATATTACCGAACAGACGCATCGCCAGAGTTACCGGACGGGAAAGTTCTTCCACGATATTGATGATGACGAACGGCGGCATCGGTTCAAAGAAATGTTTCAGCCATTTGCCGAATCCCCTGTTCCTGATATAAACGAAATGAATACATAATGTACCGGTCAGCGCCAGCCCCAAGGTTGTATTCACATCATTTGTCGGAGACGCCGTCAGATGGGCTGTCGGCAGAAGTCCTATTTCATTGGCCACAAAGATGAACAGAAAAAGTGTCAACAGGAAATAAACAACCTTTTTATAATGCGATCCCATATTCCTTTCAAACTGGGAGCATAGCGGCTCAATGACCATTTCCACCGCGTTCTGGATACCGTTTGGAACGAGCGAACGTCCCCGGCTCGCAGCAAAGACGATAATAAATACTATAAGGGCAGTAAGCCATTGTGTAAAAATCGTATCCAGATTGACCGACATTCCGAAAAGCTGTGCAACCACATGTGTACCTGTATGAAAATGCATAGTCTCACCCCCTCTCTTTTTTGGACGTCAGGAAAATATTATTCTTATTCCACACTATTGCCTTGCCCAGATAGTAGCAGGGAACAGTGACAATAAGCCCGCCAGGAAGCCAAGAATGGAAAGCGGTGTCCATAAAACCACCGCCGCCGCCAGCCCCGCTTCCACAAAAAGCCGGGAGCCTGCAAGCGCGGCGCCCATCTGCCCTATGTAGGCCGCGTCCCGCTTTTCTTTCTCCCAGTGGATGTAACGCTGTTTCATGTACAAGAAAAAAAGAATATGAAATACGACGCCGGCGGCAAATCCTGCCGCTACAGTCCATTCCCACTTCAAAAATGCGGCTTCCTGGCCCCGCCGACAGCGCCTAGGGCTGCCAGACGGCTGACCACTCTATCCGCAAAAGCAGGGAATACCGTATCATACTTCATTTCTTACTTTCCTATCATTTTTCTAATTATGGCCCACAATCCGGATATGGCACCCAAAAGGGATAACCCGATAAGGCCGAAAGGATACGTCCCCAAGTATTCATCACACTTAAGCCCGCCCCAGATACCGAGGCCGATACAGGAAAGAAGTGTCATGCCCGCTCCGCCTGCCACAGCGATACTGCGCATCGGATTGAACTCTTTTCCTTTATCTCCCTGTCCTCCGGCATTCTTCATGGCCATCTCCGGCATGTGCATATCATGAAAAACTGCACGCAAAATACGTACAGCTCTACCCATACAAAGTTATTGTAACATATGCGGATTTACTTAGCTATAAATTTAGACGGTTTTTTATGAGAAATCCCCTCCGCATACAAAAGCGTCTCCACGATGCGCCCGGCGGATCTGCCGTCACCGTAAGGATTCACTGCTTCCGCCATCGCATGATATGCCGCCTCATCGGTCAGCAGCCGGTATGCCGTCTGATAAATCTTCTCTTCTCCGGTGCCCACCAGTTTTACCGTCCCCGCCTCTACCGCTTCGGGACGCTCTGTCATATCGCGAAGGACAAGGACGGGTTTCCCCAGGCTCGGCGCTTCCTCCTGTATGCCGCCTGAATCGGTCAGCACAAGGGCGGACCGCGCCATCAGATTCGTGAAAGGCTCATACTCCATCGGTTCTACAAGATGGATGCCCGCCGCGCCGTCCAGCTCTTCCTCCACCGCTTCACGGACAAGAGGATTCCGATGGACAGGAAATACCACTTCCGTATCCGGTACGGTTTCCACCAGCCGGCGGAGCGCACGGTACACATGATGCATGGGCGCGCCTAAATTTTCACGGCGGTGGGTGGTCACAAGGATGACGCGCTTGTGTTCTTCAATCGCCTGTATTTCTTCATCTTCAAAAGTATAATCTTTCTTTACCGTCGAAAGGAGCGCATCAATGACGGTATTCCCCACGACAAAAATATTTTCATCCTTTTTATTTTCACGGAGCAGATTTTCCCGCGCTGTTTCCGTCGGGGCAAAATGAAGACTGGCCAGGACGCCCGTAAGCTGGCGGTTCGCCTCTTCAGGAAAAGGGGCCGCCAGATCTCCCGTGCGCAGCCCCGCTTCCACATGTCCGACTTTGATCTGCCTGTAAAAAGCGGCAAGCGACGCGGTAAACGTCGTCGTCGTATCCCCATGGACAAGGACATAATCCGGTTTTTCCTTTTCCAGTACTTCTTCCAGTCCGCGAAGGACACGGGAAGTGATGTCATACAGGGACTGTCCGCTCCTCATGATATCCAGATCGTAATCGACGGGCAGCTTGAAAAGATCCACCACCTGATCGAGCATTTCCCGATGCTGCGCCGTGAGGCAGACCTTTGTTTCTATTTCGGGATGCGCCAGAAGCGACTGCACGACAGGAGCCATCTTTATCGCTTCAGGCCGCGTGCCGAAAACCGTCATGACTTTCACAGGACTACTCCTTTTCATAAAACAAACTGATACAATGAAATATTTCTGTCAATTCCTTTTTTATTTCTCATCTTTTTCCGACGGCGGAAGAACGACCTCTCTCATGACGCCGAGTTTCTTCGCCCAGAAAATAAACACCCCGAGTGCGAGAAGGATCACCGCCACACCAAGAAATGGATTCAGCCTCACCACAAGGAGCGCCGCTGCCGAGAAAAAAGCGGTCAGCGCGTACATGACCAGCACCACCTGTTTCTGCGACAGGCCTGCCGCCAGAAGACGGTGGTGGAGATGATTCTTGTCCGGTGAAAAAATCGGCACCCCTGACTGCCTGCGCCGCACGATAGCAAGTACCGTATCGGTAATGGGCACGGCCAGCGCCACCAAAGGCACGATAAGGACTGCGGCAGCCGCCGTCTTCATAGATCCCATGACCGACACCGCGGCAATCACATACCCAAGGAACATGGATCCCGTATCGCCCATGAAAATTTTAGCCGGATTGAAATTATACTGCAGAAAGCCGAGACACGCGCCTGTCATGGCCACCATAGCGGCAGCCGATAACCCCCTCCCCCCCCTGGGTGTGAGGAGTGTCTCTTC
>OBVC01000351.1_pt1 | contig 25206 bp, 24 predicted proteins | sample 1494991 | NCBI WGS metagenome assembly OBVC01 (sample SAMEA2579955, study PRJEB22360) | human gut metagenome
AGTTAATTTATTTAAGCGTGGGTGAACTTTACATATTTATTTGGTTTGCATAATGCGTATTATGTAAAGGTTTGCATAAAACACAATGGTGCATTGATACACCTTCTTCCAAATGTTCCTGCACGCTCTCCAACACGTGGACTTGGATTATGCCGTCCGTAAAACAGATACCGAAAAACTTGGATTTGAGTTCCTTGAAGCGTTTTTCATCTTCGATTGCCTTCTGCTGCCTCTGTTCTATCTTCTCCTGTTCACGCTGCCTGAGAAGTTCCTCGTGCCTGCGGTCGTGTTCGGCTCTGAGGTTGGCAGGACAAAGATATTTCGGGCTGTGAGTGTCTTTGCCCAATCTGCGGAGTGTGTTCACATAATCACACCACAAGGAAATGTCGGTTATTTCATATCCGCTTCGATTGGCTATCTTGTAGGACTTCCAGTAACTGTCAAAGTCTCGAGGGCTATTGAGAAAATAGCGCAAATGTTCAATCCGTCCTGCTTTCATCAATGTTTCTGCACGACTGTCAGAAAGCAATGCCGAAATGAGTGTTGTCGGGGTTATATCGTGAAAATCATCCTTGAAACCATTCCTACGGAGTATGTCTGTAACCTTGAACTTCGGATATGTCTGAGAATAGGCTGCATATTGGTAGGCTTCGTTATCGTTGCGGATTGCCATAGGGCTATAATAGGAAAAGGTATCAACATAGTGTCCCAATACCCTCTGTATGGCAACCACAGCTTTTCGTCCCTGCATATTCCACCAATATTGCCCAATCTCAATTATGGAAGTTTGTGCTTTGTAACCTTTCTCCATACCCACAATAAGTAGGAACATACGCAATACTTGAAACTCTCCACATGTGGTAAGTAGGGTGAAATACTGCTTCTGCTGCAACTTGCGTTCGTAGGTTTCCTTGACCTGCAACTTTGCCCTGCAAACCGTGCAAGTGCAAGTTTCTCTATGTTTGTCCATTACCCAACTATGCCCACAATCCATACAAGTGGTGCGACCTTTTGGCAAGCGGTAGGCAAAGTGGTCTATGCACTCACGGAAAGCCCACTTGCTTTGTGTCTTGGTTATCGGGCGAAGATGCTTGCTTTGCCCCAAAACCGCCTTTTCAAATTTGTTTCTCGGTTTCATAGGCTTAATCGAATAAAGAGGGTTGTACAATCTTGGTTTCTACTTTCTTGGTGCGCTCGCTGTGGTTGCGCAGCTTGGCAAGTTGTGCGTGTTGGTATTGCTCAATGGCGCACCTGCGTGCTTCTGCCTTTTCCTCGTCCGTGAGCTGTACCACATGGTTTACCGCCACATGGCAATCAAGGGGTTTGCCGATGTCGATATTATCCTCATCGAAAAAATGCACTGCCATAGAATAGATTTCATCGTCGTCGAAACCATTGCAACCGCTTTTCTTCACCTCGTTTAAGATGTAGGTTACACAATCTTCTATGTTCTTGTTAGGCTTCATCAAGTTGGGGGCAAACAAGGGGTCTGTCGCTGCACGCTGGTTGAGATACTCTGTAATCGTCCGTGTAAAATGTTCTGTTCCCTTCATAGTTCTTTAATATTTAGGAATTTCTACAATTTGATTGATGCGTCCATATAGGTAGGCTCTTAGGTTTGTTCTGTCGGGTGCGTAATACTCTGTCCATTGTCCGTACTGATTGACAAGATATTTCTTCAGTACATCAAAGAAGTCAAAGCGATAGCCTTGCAGTGGAACGGCTGTTCGGAAATAGGTGTTTGAGTTCACCGCTTCACATAGCCAATTCTTTTCCTCACGGCTCATACACTCACCACGATTGAGTTTCACACGTAGGAGATATACTTTGCTGTTACAAAGGTTCTCCAAAGGGGGAACGTTCCATTGTACAAACTTAATTGCCAACACTTGCTCACTTTTTTCAGCCGTAGGGTTAATGCGGTAATGAGAGGAGGAGCTATATCCTTTTCTTTTCATCGAAGATGTTGTATTTACTTTTTGCTTATCCATAGCGACATTTTTTTTATGCGTCCAAAGATCGGAGTATGCTGATTCCTTTTTGTAGCAAAATAGAGGTAGCGGGGCGAGGCTTGCACAAGGTTTTGGCGGAAAATACTACCCGTAGGTGTGGAGATTTTCCAGACAAACCAAGCGGCATAGACCTTTTGAAAGCCACAAGCCCCGTACTACCTTTGCGGATAAAAAGGGAACAGCATCCGTCTCCTTGTCATCGCATATCGTGGAGCATTGGAAAAGAAGCAAAAGTGCAACGCCTGTAGTGGAAAATAGAAAAGGTGGCTATCTCAAAATGCGAGATAACCACCTGATGAAATAACATGAAAGGTTTTACAGAGCTGTGCTTCTCAAAGCACGCATAGCAGGATGGCACAGAGAATAGCCAACCAAAATAGAATGCTCAGCAGCGCAAATGTTACTTTTAGAATTACCCTGACTATAAAGCGTAGTATCAGAAAACCTGCAATGACTGACACAACAGTTACGACTTGCGGCGTAACAATCTTTGAGATAAGCCAAATGATACCGATAACGACGGAAAGCAGGATAGCGAGTTCGATGAAGCGTGTCCAAGAGAAGCGGCGGACTTGCTTGGGAGAAGTCGGCTGCTGCTTGATATTATCGGTTTTGTTCGATGCGTCTGCCTTGATGAAGGCAGGTGTGTGAACATCTTGATTCATGATGATTGTATTCATATCGGAGCTTTTAATAGTTTCAAGAGCAATAACAAGATACTCTTCCACACAAAGCCAAGTGTTTGCTCAAACTCTTGGTGTGTGGGGAAGAATAGTTATCTTGGCTCTTGACACTACAAAAGCTCCCGATGGTGTTACATCAAGTCATGTTCTCACTATCGACTGTTGGCAGACCATTGACTTCGATGAGTAAAACGATTGTTCCTGTCAGTTCGGTGTAGAGTTTATCGTACTCTGAACTCGCCCCAAAGTTGTCTGTCAGTTCATACTTATCGAAAACGCTTTGCACAGCCTTATTCTTCAAAAGTATCGGGGATAGTCTTTCGGGGAGTGGGGAGGGCAGTTCTTTCTCAAACTCATTCTCCAAGACAGATACAAGCGTATCATACTTTGAGAAATGCAGTCCTCGATGCAGCACTTCACTTGCCATACTCTCAGCTTCGGGATGCGAGAAGCCTTGTGCCACTGCATCGCAGTAGGTGGTAAGAGCTTCGTCGGCTCTTGCCGTTATAAATGGTTTATCACTCAGCATTTCGGGGAAATGCTCACTGAGATAATTCTCTAATTTCAATCGGAAGTAAGATAGTTCTTTCTTTGTTTCCATAATCGTCTATTATTTTAGGGTTGTACATTAATATATTATATGCCCATGGCTGTATTAAACTTACTAAGTTTTCCAGCCAGTTCTTCCATATCATGCTCTATCTTCTTGTTGGTGATGCGAGCATAGATTTGTGTAGTCTTTATGTTGGTGTGCCCCAGCATCTTTGACACGCTTTCCATCGGAACGCCCTTACTCAACGACATCGTGGCAAATGTGTGCCGGGCAAGATGAAAGGTCAGGTTCTTCTTGATACCGCAAAGGTCGGCAATTTCCTTGAGATAAGCGTTAATCTTCTGGTTTGTAAGTACCGGAAGGAGCTTACCGTCCCGATAGGTCTTATGCCCATATTTGGCGATGATACGCTTGGGAATGTCAAGAAGCAGCACATTGGTTTCCACGCTTGTCTTCTGACGTTTGGTCATAATCCATTGCTTGTCGTCAAGCGTAACGATGTTGTCCGGCGTAAGGTTGGACACGTCTATATATGCCAGACCTGTAAAGCAAGAGAAAATGAAAACATCCCTTACCAATTCCAGGCGGTTGATACCGAAATCCTTGTTGGCAATCTTCATGATTTCCTCGTCAGTGAGGAAGCCACGGTTTACCGGTTCCAAGTGGAAATGATGATTTATGAACGGGTCGTGGTTCAACGCGCCCATCTTCCTTCCCAGTATGGTGATGGTCTTGAAAGTCTTCATCGTTTTCGTGGCCGTATTGGGATTCTGCCCAGCGGTTGTACGCAGATAAATGTCAAAGTCATGAATGACGGTGAATGTCAGTTCAGACAGGCGAATGTCACAACGCTTGTACTTTTCGTTCAAGAAGGCCGCAAAGTGTTTCTTACACACGTTGTATTTCTGCAACGTTGCCACACTCACCGAGACACCAACCTGTTCCTGTATGTCCGTATTATGCTTCTCGAAAAGCTGCATGAGTGTGCAGACATTGTCCTGCCTGCCGAGATACTCAGACTTGATGCGTTCCAAGCACAGGTCGTCCGTCATTTCCAACTTGCGATAGATGGTTTGCAGGTCGTTTTGGATGCTGTCCAACTGCAAGTTCATGCTTAGGGCTTCGGTATTGCGTCCTTTCACCCGTTCTCGCGTACTGTCCCATTGGTTCTGTTCAACGGCGACCCCGGCTGAACCTATGCACAACCGTTCGTTGTTAAGATAAATCCTCAACATCACAGGGGTCTTGCCCTCCTTGTTTACATAGTTGCTTCTGAGATAGAAGACTGTTCTGAAAATTGATTTCATACATTGACTGTTTTTAATTGTAGCTGGGTTCATGGGAAATTGTATCCACATCGAAAGGTGTTTTATAGCCTAAATGGATGCAATGAACTTCCATATACCCCACTGCAAAGTTCTATATAATCATTTGAATAACAGCAACATATAAGTACTCTAAACAATCTCTGTACGTACTCTTGGTTACAATTTTTATTCGGCTCATCTTTTTGTAACCAGATTGTAACCGTAGGAGAGTATTTTGGGCGTTTCGGCACCCTCCTTACGTACTCTGAAAAAACATGTAAGTATAAAACAAAAGTATCGTAACTTATTGAAGCTACGATACTTACTGATTTTTTGAAGTGTTTTCTGAAGTCTTCTCCAGAGTACTTCCTGCGGAGAGAGAGGCTCTTTCTCTTGAACTATCACAAACCATCAAACAGCATCAATCTATTGTAATATAGAAGTTTACGCAAAGTGTTAATAAAATGAGATTTCACGGAAAATCTTTGGTGATATCATTTTTAGGGTGTAACTTTGGGTGCATAAATCAATACACCCGAAGGTATGAATATCAAACGGAACATCATCTTCACGTTGGAGAGCAGAAAGAAGGACGGAGTTCTTGTCACTGAGAATGTGCCTATTCGTATGCGCGTTAATTTTGCGTCCAAACGAATTGAGTTCACCACTGGCTATCGCATTGATGCGGCTAAGTGGGATGCGGATAAGCAACGTGCGAAGAATGGTTGTAGCAACAAACTGAAACAATCGGCTTCCGAAATCAACGCTTCGCTCTTGGAGTATTACACGGAAATACAGTCTATCTTTAAGAGGTTTGAGGTGGAGAATGTAATGCCAACGCCCGAACAGATTAAGGAGGCCTTCAATGCTTTGCACAAGCCTGTGAGCGAAGAACCTAAGCCAAAGAAAGAAGCGTTGCCTTGTGATTTCTTTCAGGTATTTGATGATTTTGTCGAGGATTGTGGACGTCAGAACAATTGGACGGACTCCACGTTTGAGAAATTTGCAGCCGTGAAAAATCATTTGACCAACTTTCGTGAAGGACTTACCTTTGAGTTCTTTGATGAGCGAGGCTTGAATGACTATGTGGGTTATCTGCGTGATGTAAAGGAGATGCGCAATACAACCATTGGCAAGCAACTGAGTTTCTTGAAATGGTTTTTGCGCTGGGCTTTCAAGAAAGGTGTACATCAAAACAACGCCTACGACAGTTATAAGCCTAAACTCAAAAGCACCCAAAAGAAAATTATCTTTCTTACTTGGGACGAGCTTAACCGTCTCCGAGAGTTTAAAATCCCTTCCAACAAGCAGGCTCTTGAACGTGTGCGTGATGTATTCCTCTTCCAATGCTTCACAGGCTTGCGCTATTCGGATGTGTTCAATCTCAGCAGAAGCGATATTAAAAGCGACCATATTGAAGTTACGACGGTCAAGACTTCCGATAGTTTGATTATCGAGTTGAACAATCACAGCAAAGCGATTCTTGATAAGTACAAGGACGTGGCGTTTGAGCATGATAAGGTGCTGCCTGTGATTACTAATCAAAAGATGAATGACTATCTTAAGGAATTAGCAGAAATGGCAGGGATTGATGAACCTGTGCGCCAAACTTACTACAAAGGCAATGAGCGCATAGACGATGTTACGCCTAAATATGCTCTGCTTGGCACGCACGCTGGGCGTAGAACGTTTATCTGTAATGCCCTTGCGTTGGGTATTCCTCCGCAGGTGGTGATGAAATGGACAGGACATAGCGATTACAAAGCAATGAAGCCGTATATTGACATTGCCGATGACATTAAAGCGAATGCGATGAGTAAGTTCAATCAATTGTAATAGATTTCACAATGAGCAACGATATAAAGAACACCGAAAAACAGGATTTATCTCCTATAGTGCGTGCTATAGGGTCCGACTTAGAGCAGACTCAAGTGCGCGTGATAGTTTCGGCTAATGCTGATATGCTCTTCCATTATTGGAAAGTGGGACATTTCATTCTCTACCTCCAAAAGAGAGAAGGTTGGGGAAGCAAAGTTATTGACAATCTATCCAAGGCTATACGCTCACAATATCCTGACAAGAAGGGATACTCTCGCAGAAATCTCTTCTATATGTGCCAATTCGCCAGTGCTTATCCGTTGGAAGTACTTAACAAGATGGTTGAGATTGATGGCTTGCTTAAATCTCCTACGATAGAGAATGTTTTGAGCTTGACAAATGAACTCAATCAAATTGTGCAACAACCTGTTGCACTAATTCAAGCCACAGATAATCAATCGAATACAATTACGCAACAGTCTGTTGCACAATTAGAAGAGATTCCTGAAACGCTATCCACAATCTATCACTGCGACATCAGTCAGATAGAAGAAGTCTTCAAGCAATCAGCCATTGTTCGCACCAACTGGGCAAGCCATGTAATTCTACTTAACAGCAAGTTGCCTTTGGGTGAGTGCTACTGGTACATTACACAAGCGGTTGCTAATGGCTGGAGTCGCAATGTTCTGCAAATGCAGATAGAGACCAACCTTTTCGCTCGGCAGATTACGGCAAGGAAGGTGAGCAACTTCTCGGTACGATTACCCAAACCACAAAGTGACCTTGCTAACTATCTAATGAAAGACCCATATATCTTTGACATGATGGGACAGACAGATGAAATGGCAGAACGAGACATTGAAAAGCAATTGGTTTCGCATATCACCAAATATCTTTTGGAAATGGGCAGCGGTTTTGCGTTTGTTGCGCAGCAGAAGCATTTTGAAGTAGGCGATTCTGATTTTTATGCCGACCTTATTCTCTATAACATCCAACTGCATGCATACGTTGTTGTCGAACTCAAAGCAACACCTTTCAAGCCCGAATATATGGGACAACTGAACTTCTACATCAATGTAGTGGACGATACCCTCCGTGGCGAACACGACAACAAAACTATTGGTTTGCTCCTCTGCAATGGTGGCGACAAGGTTGTGGCACAATATGCACTCTCGGGTTACGATCAGCCAATAGGTGTGAGCGATTACCAACTCTCAAAGGCTATTCCTGAGAATTTGAAATCGGCTCTGCCTACGGTAGAGGAAGTTGAGGAAGAATTGTCGAAGATAGTAGAACAAGACATCGAAAGGTGAAGCAAGAATATTCGTCAGCTATTAATTATAAAGAGGATTTAAGGTTTATTTTTTTACGCGGTAGTAAACTATAAGTTTACCTACAAGCATAAAAGCCAACTACTGAATGAAGGCACTCCAAGAATCTGTACTAAACAATTTCTTGGAGTGTTTGCTATTTTTTCAAATGTTCCTTTAACTCTTTTTGCTCTTGCTTAATCTTATCTTGTTGTAGCAACAACTCGGCTTGTCGTTGCAGGGCTTGCTCGTAATCGACAACCTTTTGTTGCATCTGCTGAATGGCTTTGGAATTGCGATGTGTGCTAAAGATGCTGTCAAGGTCAGTAAAGTCCGAAGCGGTAGCTTTGCCTTGCATACGCAGGTAGCGGTAGCGGAGGTCGTAATCGGATGCAATTTGCAGTTTGTTGGCTCCCATAGCAAAGAACCAGCAACTCACTATGACCAGCCCGCAAACCAATCCAAGTAGTATGCGCTCGGCTAATTGAACGCTTGCGAATAGTGAGTAGTTCTTGTATTCTACGGGCTTTTGTTGCTCTTTGATGAGCTGTTGCAAGGTTTCAAACTTCGGGTCGAGTTTCTTGTTTGATTGCGAGAGTGCCTCCAAAACAAAAAGTTGGTGTTCCTTGATTTTAGCTTGCGTCTCTTTTGAGAGATGAATTTGTACGGTTTCTTGCGTTGTGTTGCGCTCTGATTTTGAGTTGGTAGGCTGTTCTGCAAGAGCAGTGTGCAGTTCTATCTGTGCTTTACTAATGACTTTGCATTCTTGTTTGAGTTCTTCAAGGATGTCAAGAATAGGTGCTATTTCGTTGTTCATACGTTTATCATTTAGAAGTGATTAAATTCTATGTTTGCGGTTGGCTCTATTGCGGAGTTTCTTTTGAAAGCGGAGTTCATCTACATCCACACCACTACTTGGCATCGGCATCGTAAATACTTCGCTGATTGCTTCGGAAAAGTCTGAAGTAAAACTGTTTTCATCGACCGGATGTGCCATTGGCTCTTTTTGTAGATGGCTTTGCTCTTGCCGTTGTGAATTCCGCTCTATCTCCGCATTAAGGCGAGAGAAAGAGCAGGAACGGTCTATCTTTGAGCCACTAAAACTGCAACCATTCTTTTCAAAGATGATTCCCTGCACTACGTCGGTATTGCCTTTCGTCTTGAAACGAGTGGCAATGCCTTGCCTCTCTAAGTCTGCGACAAAGTCTTTCCAATTCTTCGAGTGTAGCAATGCAGTCTTGATGGCGTCGAATATCTCATAGCGCAGCTTATCTTCGCCTCGCAACCGGTGGCGGTTCACCGCCTTCTTTCCTTCTCCAAGTGTCAAATCATAACGCTTGGTCAGTTCTCGGCAAATCTTTGTAGAGCGGTATTTTTCGTTGCGGTCGCTGATGGTTTTGCCATCGTTACCAATACGGTTGATGCAAATATGCAGGTGTGGATGCTGGCGGTCGCTGTGCCTTACGATAAGGCTCTGCGTATCGCCATAGCCCATTTTTGCCAAATATTCGTTGGCAATCTTTACCATCATTTCGTCTGCCAATCGCTCGGTATCGCTGGCAGAGAACGAGAGTATCGTGTGGCACACAGGCTTCTGGACATTCGGTCGCATAGAGGCTTGCAAGTTGAAGTCGTGTGCTATATCGCTTGACGAAGAACAGCGCACCCCATTGGCTTGTAAAATTTTGGCTTCGCCCTCGCGCTTGTTGAGCATATAATTGACTACCCCGCCAAAATTCGTTCCTTTGATAATCTTGGCTATCATGGTTTCAAGCGTTTGATGAGTTCATAAATGAGTACTTTCAGTGCATTCAAATCTTCATTGAGTGCAGAGATGCCAAAGGCATTGAGCCGATGAGCTATCTGATTGAGATTATTTGCCATGCCCGAAACCGTACGGATGAGTTGCATTTCTTCGGGTTTGATTCGGCTCTTTACTTCTGCTTTTGCAATGAGCCGACGTAAAAACTCAGTACGAGTGATAGAAGCTTCTCGTGCTTTTCCCAGCAGGGTATAGTACTCCATCGTATTAAGCCGAAGAAGCACTTGGTATTTCCGTTTCTCTGATAAAGTCTTGGTGGGGCGTCCACCTTTATTCTTCTGTTCCATAATCGTTCTTTCTGTTGATGAGACCAGCGAGATTTGTCCTCCCAACGATGGGAGCAAGTAGGTTTTGAGATACTCAAAACACAAACTTGCTTCCCAAATACACGTTATTTTCTAATGCCGCGCTTCGTAGTCGGTAATAACACCTGTTTCTCTTTGATTTTGGATTGAGCAACGAGCCTTTCGTTAAGGTCTTTGTGCTCTCGGTAGCGTGTAGAACCATCAACGATTTGCGGACATATTTGCTTCAAAACGGCAAAAGATTTACGCCCGGCATCGTCATTATCCAGAAAACCTTCTACTTCTTGATAGCCCATTATTTGCTCTTGAATACGTGGCAAAAGTGTCAAAGAGTTGAGAACAATGGCATCGCTCTTTGAAGATGGATTGAGTGTTTTCCATGAAAGAAAGCCCATAAAACCCTCAAATATTTGCAAGCGACCAGCACCTCTTTTAATCGTCGTAACAGCCTTCGGTGCGACACATCCTTTGAAATACATGTTGCGGATTTCCCATCCCAAAGCATCGTTTTCAAATCCAATGGCATAGTATGTCCGTTTCATATTGCTGAATAGAACTTCCGAGCAATAGGCTTTGGCTACGGAAAGAGGAATGGCACGCACTGCGAGGTAGCGGAGCAAATTTGGATTAGAGAGTGGTTGCGCAGATAGGATTTTCAGCTTGCGCTCGGAGATTTTTCTCTCACCGCCAAAAGAAAAATCTTGATGCGCTACTTGTTTTACACCGCTCAAAAGCCCGATGGCTTCGCTGATAGAGCAACGAAACAAAGCGCAGACAAGGTCAATGATGTCGCCATGCTCACCCGAGCCGAAGTCGTACCATTGGTTGCGCTCGGTATTGACTTTGAATGACGGTGTGCGCTCGTTGCGGAGTGGAGAGCAATACCAATAGTGAATTCCATGTACTCGTGCAGGCGCATAGCCCTGTTGTTGCAAATAATCTGTAATTGCGATTTGCTTGATATGTTGTATATCCATTGTGATTTTGTTTTGATGTTTGAAATGAATAACAGTCAGCCTTTTTCTTTTGGAGGCTGGTTAATTTTTGTTTGGTCGGACGGTCGTACACTATAGGGCACCCCCTTGCGACCGACCAAACTTGTTTCTCTTTGGTCGGGTTGGTTCAGGTATATATAGCCTGCGTCCGACCGACCAAAGGTTTTAGGGCTGATTATCTCAGTTGAGCCGATATTTCTCTCGCTCTTCCTTTATCAGCAAACCTTTGTTGAGCAGAAATAGCAGAAGTTCTTTGAGTTTAGTTTGCCCATACGCTTGTCCTACAACCTCTGCATAAGCCTTTTTGAGCGCTGCGATAAGTTCGCCATAGGGCAATACTTCACGCAAAGAGAAGGCTTGTATCAATGCTTTTCGATGTTCCGTGTCGCTTAGCTCGTGATAGGAATGGCGATGGGGCTTGAGCTCATTGTCCGTGTAAGTCGAATCGATTTCGGGAATGCACACCTCATCTCCCATTTCCTTGAGCCGAAAAGCAAATTTGTCGAAGGGTTTGGAACGAATGATGGCAGGGGCAACGATGCTTCGCTCGGGCTGCGTGTTGTCCTTCGTGATTTGTAGGACGGTCTCTGCCTTGTTGTTGAGTTCGGTGCCGATATGCCCTCGTGCGTTGTCGTCGCCTTTGTTGAGGTGTAAGACGGTTTGAATGTGGATGTTTTGCTCGCTCGTCCACTGCATCAGATCACCCACCAATTTAGTCGCCTCCGTTGAGTTATTGATATCAAGCATCAAATCACGAATGCCGTCAATGACCACCAAGCCCACGTTGGGCGTATGGTAGATGGCGTAGCGGATTATTTCTCTGCGCTCATTTGGGTCGGCAATGGCTCTGAGGTGACTGAATTTCAAATGTTCCGGCTCTCTATCAATCGGTAGTCCTGCCAATCGCAGAATGCGCTGCATCACGAGTTGGCAATGATAAGGGCTTTGTTCTGTGTCAAAGTAGAGGATATTCCTTTTCGATTCGGGGAATGAAGCCTTATACTCCAGCACTTGCCCATTGACAAGGGCTGCTGCAACGATGGCACTCACATTGAAAGTCTTCTTGGCTTTCGCCTTGCCTGTCGAGACACTAAAGTTGCCCAGCGTACCGATGATGGCTTCTCCTGCTTGTAGCACAACGGGCGGAAGCGAGAACTCGTCCGTAACATGGATAAGCGAGGCTTGCCAAATGTTTTCATAATCTGTCGTATTCATCATCGTCCTCCTGTCTTTCGTCCTGCCAATTCCAGCGCAAGGTCGGCATCAACAATAATCTTGCGACCAATTTGTGTAATGGCACGGTTGATTTTACCACTCTGCTTAATGCGATTAGCCGTGGGTAGACTGCACCCAAAGAGGCGTGCAATGCCTGCTAAGCCGTACACATACCGTTTTTCTTCTTTGGAGGAAGCCTTTGCCGTTTCTCCATGCGTGGACATCTTGCCGTATTGTGCAAGGAAAAGCAATTCTTCACCCGTCATCTGCCACACAGGCTTGCCCAGTAATTCATTTATTGTCATAATTCCATCATTTTGAAATGAAAAACTCGCCCCTGCGCATAGGGCTTTCAGTCAGGTCTGACGGTGCAAAAGTAGAGGACTTTTGATGTTATTCCAAGAGGCAGGGATGCAGTGGGAAGTATCAGGAAATGTGAGGAAATCATAAGGGCTCACTAAGTGTAAAACAGCAGCCTAAAATCACACTTTCAGAGATAAACTCGTCATCGCACGCTATCAGATTTAAGTGCCTTTGTTGTGAAACCAAGAATAAAGCCCAGCCCTTTATGTTAATACTCAGAGTTTCTTTGTTTTATTGAGACTAATTTATTACCTTTGTTCATTAGAAATAAATAAGGCAAATATGGAATTTGAACCTAAAGGTATACTGAAAATTGAAGGCAGTTTTTTTGTTCCAGACTATCAGCGTGGCTATAGATGGGGAACATCAGAAGTAGAACTACTATTAAATGATATTACGGAAAACGGCAAGCAACATGGGCAGAATTATTATCTCCAGCCAATTGTCGTAAAGGCTATCGGCAAAAATAATTACGAACTTATCGATGGGCAGCAACGACTTACAACGCTTTATCTAATACTTAGTTATCTGCGTAAACAGCTTCCTAGTGTCCGTATTCGCTATGATATTACTTATGAAACCCGAAAGGAAACACATGATTATCTTCAAAATATAGACTTTAGTAAGAAAGAAGACAACATAGATTTCTTTTTCATTGCCAATGCTTTTGAAACAATTGAAGGTTGGTTTGAAAAGAAGCAAAAGAATGGTGAAGACTTATTGGGGGTATGTATTAATTTTTATCAGCAACTTAACGATAATGTGAAAGTTATATGGTACGAACCGGAGGAAAATGTTAGCGGGGTAGAACTTTTTACCCGATTAAATATTGGTCGTATCCCTCTCACTAACTCAGAGTTGGTAAGAGCATTGTTTTTAAGTAGAAATAGCGGATTGACTAATGGTAGACAATTAGAAATAGCGGCAGAGTGGGATAATATCGAAAAAGAATTACACTCTCCGGCTTTCTGGGCATTTCTTACCAATTATAATCCAAAAGAATACCCAAACCGAATAGAATTGCTATTTGACATGATGGCTGGTGGACGAAAAACGAAAGATAAGTATGCAACCTTCTTTTTCTTCAATCAGCGCATTAATGAACAAGGGAATAAGATAGATGTATGGAATAGCATTATAGCCTTTTATGAGCAACTAAAAGAATGGTATGAGAGCAGAGAATTATTCCATAAGGTTGGATATCTTGTTGCATTGAACCAAGAAAACCTTCGCCGTTTGCTTAATGAAACAAAAGAGATGAAGAAGTCGGAGGTAAGTAGCTATATTGACTGCAAGATAAAAGAAAGTCTTAAAGATATAGAATCGCTGGAGAACTTAAATTATCACGATAATTACCAAGACATTCATAATGTATTGCTCCTTTTCAACATTATCTCAATAATGAAGAACGATGATGATAGTCTGCGCTTCCCCTTTGATAAATATAAGGCAAATGGTGTAAAATGGAGTATGGAACATATACATGCTCAGAATGCTGAAACCTTGAACACAAGCGAGAAGCGAAAAGAATGGTTAAGGCTTCATTACGAAGTTTTGCCAAAAGGAAAAAGCAAAGATATTAAAGAGTTAGAATCAAGAATAACAGAAGCTCTTAAATTAGAAGTAGTGAGCAGAGAATTGTTTACCACTCTCCAGCGAGATGTGTTTAGCTTCTTTTCAGAAGAGGAAAATGGTGAATATATAGATAATCTATCTAATATGGCTCTACTCAACTGTGTTGATAATGCAGCTTTGAACAATTCTGTGTTTGAAGTAAAACGGCAGCAAATCATCCAAATGGATAAAAAGGGACACTTCATTCCATACTGCACACGCATGGTATTCCTCAAATACTATAATAGTGAAATAAACTCGCAATTACATTCATGGGACGAAAACGACCGCGAAGCCTATATGTCTGCAATAAGCGAAGCCCTGTCCCCATATCTAACCTCAATAACTGAAGAATAAATGAAACAATATAGCTTTATAGATGTGTGCCAACAAGAGTTAAATGGCATAGAAATACCTCTTATCCAGCGAGATTATGCCCAAGGACGCAAACAAGAAGCAAAAAAGCGTGGTAGATTCCTGCAAGCTTTGCATGAGGCTGTAAAAGGAAAAGGGATAAGTCTAGATTTCATTTATGGAAGTCTTACAAAGGATAAGAAGCTTATTCCTTTGGATGGTCAGCAACGGCTTACCACTCTGTTTCTATTACATTGGTATGCAGCCAAGCGCGATGGCATAGCAAAAGAGGAATGGGAGTGTTTGGGTAAGTTTACATATTCAACTCGTATCAGCGCACGGCGCTTTTGCGAACATTTGCAAGAGTTTACTCCTGTCTTTGAAAGTAAAGACCCTATTTCAGCACAGATACATAACGAGGCGTGGTACTCGTTATCTTGGGATAACGATTCTACTGTGATATCTATGCTTCAAATGTTGGATGATATTGCGCTTACTTTCCATGATATAGATAACCTATGGGAGGAAATATGCAAGAATAAGAAGATTACTTTCTGTTTTAGAACCCTTGAGGATATGGGGGTTACTGATGATATTTATATCAAGATGAATTCACGCGGGAAGCCTCTTACAGATTTTGAACATTTCAAGGCAGAGCTGACAAATTCGATAAAACGGGAAGATTTCAGCCTGAAAATAGACAAAGACTGGATTAATATGCTATGGCCTTACCGAGGAGATAACAATATTATTGACGAAGAGTTTCTTGCTTATTTTCATTTTGTTACAGACATTATATGTATCAAGAAAGGTACCGATATTATTGGGGCAGATCAAGATTTTGATACTGGTAATAGTTATTTTGAAATGATATCGGTTTACAAAGATGAAGATAACCAGAATATCAATTTATTGGAAAGATACTTTGATTGTTGGTGTGAAATTGGGGATATTGATGAGTATTTCAGCAGTTACCTTGCAAATTCCAAATATGAAGAGTCTAAAGTAAAAGTTTACGATTGGAATACCAACTTGTTTAAGGACTGTTGCGAAAATTATCGGGGAGTAGGACGAAGAGGAAGCTCTTTTACTATAAATAAAATAATAATGCTATATGCTTTTATTATCAGGAACACTGAAGGTAAACATATTGATGATAATATATTTCGTCGTAGGCTTCGGATTCTACGCAACCTTGTGTGGAACTCAATTTACGAATTGAGAACAGATCGTATACAAAAACTCTTGGAAGAAACCGAACAGATTATCCTAGAGGGACAAATTTCAGTCAGCAAGGAAGACAGAGGATTCAATCGACAGCAGAAGGAAGAGGAACTCTACAAGCTAACTTGGTGTGAAACTCATTCTGCGTATGTTGATAGTCTGTTCCATTTAGAAGACCATCATCTTCTTTACGGATGTACTGCTATAGCAGATTTGGGAAAGCCAGACATGATAGAAAAACTTCGTACTTTTCTTAATATCGAATTACAAACCATCAGTAGGGCATTGCTTACTTATGGAGATTATGGTCAAACCATTAACAATTACAAGCAAATAGGCAATGGGGCAGAAGACGTTTGGAAACAGCTGCTACATCCTTCTAACCAGAGAGGCGGATTCGAAAATACACGGCGTGTGCTTGCGGAAATGTTAGACAATAGCCCTGCAGTCACAGAAGAAGAGCTGAATGAAAGAATAGACGCTTATCTAAAAGCAACAGAAACTCCTAAAGATTGGAGATATTACTTCGTAAAATATCCTTGCATACTGTCAAAACCAACCAACGGAAAGTACGACTGGAAAAACAGCTATGAGTTAAATATAATGAGTGCCAATACCTATCGTGGGCGTTATTGGGATGCAATTTCCCTTGCAATATACAATAAATATGGAGAAATAGAGAATTTATTTTTGGATAATTGGGGAAATCCTCTAATGTTACCATCAGGAAACAAACTTGTTAATAAGCAAGGGTATTTTATAGTACTAAATAAAGAAGGAGAAACTTTGCATGAAGAAAAGATACCTCAAACTGCTGGAGTAGACGCTAAGGATAGAGTAAATATGGCATTGTCGCTGATTAAGAATTATTAAATAGACGAAGATGGAAGGAAATAACAAGTGGGTCGTTGCAGCAGCCAAAGTAGCACAGCGACTACATAAGGATCAAAAAGATAAGGCTGGTGTAGACTACTTTAGTGGACACTTGTCTTACGTTGCCTCCTTGGGAAAAACATGGCAGGAAAAGGTTGTTGGATATCTTCATGATGCAAATGAAGATACGCCTAATAGTATTGACTCCATTCTAATGATGCTTGAAGAAGAATCAAAAGACACCTTGCTTGCTCCAGAAAGAGATAAAATTTCTAAAGCATTACTTCTACTCAATCACCATACAGCCAAAAACAGAGAAGAATATATCAAGTGCATAAGTAGAGATCCGTTAGCAAAAGCCGTTAAAATAAACGATTTAACTCACAACATGGATGTTCGGCGTTTACCACATATTTCACCCAAAGATATTGAGCGATTTGAAAGATATAGGAAAGAGTATGCTATTCTTACTAAAGACTTCACAAGAAATATTGTACACCAAGTGAAGGGTAACTATAAGAAAAGCTTATCCGTTTGACAAGAGCGAGCTAATCATACAAAATATTCCAAACACTAAGCATTAATATTTATTTGTACGTCATACCCGATAAGTTATGAGGTTGATATTCATAGTATCAAAAATCTTGGGTGCAATAAAGGGTGTAAATCACATAACCCGTTGATTTACACCCTTGTTTGCGGAGAGAGGGGTTTGTGAACCAAACTCTGCTAACTCGTTGTAATTAAATGTCCTATCAATTTTGACAAATCAGTAGTGTAGCATTTTTGTAGCAGTATTTTGACCGCCTAATGACTACCATTCTGACTACCTTATGAAAGCACAACTGCTCTCTTTTCTTGAGTACAAAGGTATATAAAATTGTACTAACCTCCAAATCTTTGTGCCATAAATATTTAGAAATTTTACTGCTACACTTTCCAGTGCAAGGTGCAAGCCCCTATATATAAGGGGACTTGCACCTTGCACTGGAGGGATTTTCTCAAAATTATTTGATTTTGTTCTGGAATGATTGTTCTTACAATGTATTTCCGTTTATGAATTATAGAAAACAAACCAATTAAATCATCCCATGCCGACATCGCTCATCATATTCATCTGCACCTAATGCAAGCCACCTTGCATGGGGTGTAAACATTTGAATGTAGCGGGTTGCTCAAATTTAGGTGTCTTTGTAACTTTATACATATGAAACAGTTGCACAAAACCCTAAAGGAAAAGCGAGAGCTTGAAGGTTACTCACAAGAGTATGTCGCTGGAAAACTGAATGTTAGCTCAAGTACCATTTCACGATGGGAAACTGGAGCTGTGTCGATGACCACCTCACAAACTTACAGTTATGCCAAGGTATTGGGATGGGATGAACTCGACCTGCTTGCATCTATTGCACAAAGACAACAGGCAAGACCGCTTCCACTCGCTCAGATGAGTATCGAAGTGTTTGACAAGGAATCCTACGACAGAATTATAGATCTTGTAAAGGAGCTTGGGCCGCAACACATTATTTTACAAACCAAATTATAAAGGCTGATGGAAATAATCGCAGTAGAAAGCCAAGCCTATCAGGAACTGATAGACAGGCTCAACCGAATAGAGCGGTATGTTGAGCGCACTTCTCATCTTATCCAAGATATAGATGACGAGCTGGAGATGACAACCAAAGATCTTATCGGGACTCTGAATGTTTCAGAGTCCACCCTTTATCGCTGGCGCAAGAAACAGTTGGTACGGTATCGCTACACGGAGGGTGGCGATGTACGCTACTTCTTCAAGTCTATCGTGATAGCCACGAAATGTAACCGACTCCGTGTCTCAGGCATGAGAAACGACGAGGTTCTTGGTCGGCTCAACCGTTTTAAGGACAATCTCATCATAAGTTCATGTCTTAATCCTAAAAACCGACAACTATGATAGAAAAGGAACAGATTCTTTTGCTTACACAGGGAGGTCTGAATGTGTTTTCCCATTTCCTCGGCTTTGAGGTAAACCTTCATCGCAACTTCCGAAGCCCCTTCTATGACGACAGACGGGCTTCCTGCCATATCTACTACGACAGGAAAACTTCTTCTTACAAATTCTATGATCATGGCGATACCACCTATTCAGGGGATTGCTTCTGGTTTGTGGCAACCCTCCGTAACTTGAACCTGAAAACAAGTTTTCCCGAAGTCTTGGAAACTATTGTACAAGAACTTGGATTGTATTCTTTATGTGATGGTGAAAAGCATAGCAACCATATCACGTTATCATATAAAAGAACTATCGTTCCCACTCCTAAGGCTGATATAACCAAGTGTACGGAAGAACGTCCATACAGTTTTGAGATACAGCCTTTTGACGATGGACTGATGAACTATTGGGCGCATTATGGTATCCATGAAGATACACTTCGGCTTTTTCGTGTACGGAGTCTTAAACGGTATGATAGCGTATCAGCCGAAGGTAAGAAGTTTGAGCTTCACAGTTCGCCGACAGAACCGATATTCGCCTATATTGGAAATGGCTATGTCAAGATATATCGCCCTCACAGTCCGAAAATCCGCTTTCTCTATGGCGGGCGGATGCCTATGACCTATTGTTTCGGCATGGAGCAGATTCCCACCAAAGGAGATATGCTCTTCATTACAGGTGGGGAAAAAGATGTGCTCTCGTTGTATGCGCACGGGTTCAATGCAATCTGCTTCAACAGTGAAACGGCACAAATACCGGAAAGCATCATAGAGAGCCTTCAACTTCGCTTTCGGCATATCATTCTCTTGTATGATGCAGATGAGACGGGTGTACGGGAAGCGCATAGACAAGCTGAACATTTGGCAGAATACAAGGTATTGAATCTTACACTCCCACTTAGTGGAACCAAGACGGAAAAGGACATTTCTGATTTCTTTGCCTTAGGCAACGGGGCGAAGGAACTGAAAGAACTGCTTGCCAAGATGTTTACAGACCTATATAGCCAAACCATGATGATGCTTCGCTCCTGTGAGATTGACTACGACAATCCACCGGATATTTCCAAGACTGTGGTGGCTGTGAATGGTGTCCCTTTGGGAACGCAGGACAATCTGTTCTGCATTACCGGAGGTGAGGGTACGGGCAAGAGCAACTATGTAGGAGCCATCCTTGCCGGAGCTTTGGGGAATAAACGGCTGCCGATAGAGAAAACCTTGGGATTGGAGATTACCGCCAATCCCAAAGACTTGGCAGTCCTACATTATGACACAGAACAGTCCGAGGCTCAACTGCACAAGAATCTGGGCAAGACATTGCGCCGGGCTTCATTGACGGCAGTACCGAAGTTTTACCATTCACTCTACCTTGCCTCACTCTCTCGTAAGGACCGCTTGAAACTTATCCGTGAAAGTATGGACTTGTTCCATCACAAGCATGGTGGAATACACCTCGTTGTCATTGATGGTATTGCTGATCTGATACGTTCTGCCAACGATGAAACGGAAAGTATTGCCATTGTGGACGAACTTTATCGCTTGGCGGGGATTTATAATACCTGTATCATATGCGTGCTGCACTTCGTGCCGAATGGCATCAAACTCCGTGGGCACATCGGTTCGGAACTTCAACGAAAGGCGGCAGGAATACTCTCCATTGAGAAAGACGACAATCCCGAATACTCGGTCGTAAAGGCGTTGAAAGTCCGTGACGGAAGTCCGTTGGACGTTCCGATGATGCTTTTCGGCTGGGATAAGGCTGAGGACATGCACGTCTATCGTGGCGAGAAGTCTAAAGAGGACAAGGAAAAGCGCAAGACTGATGAACTCATTGCCGTTGTCAAAGAAGCCTTCCGAAATTCTTTCAAGCTCACTTACCAAGAACTTTGTGAGGTTCTGATGCGCGAAATGGAAATCAAGGACAGAACTGCAAAGAAATACATCGCCTATATGAAAGAACAACGTATCTTGGCACAAGATACCAATGGTAACTATCAAAAAGGAGAACTATGCCGTACTTAGATTACAATACAGAAGATACATGGCAAAAACGCCTGTTTGACAAGTTGATGAATGTCGAGGATAAGCTTGACCAATTACTTGTCTTGCAAGAGCAATCTGTCAATACGGCTGTCCGTCCGCCTTTGAAACCCGAATACTTGGACATTATTGATGTATCCAAGATTCTCAAAGTGGAACAAAAGACTATCTATAACTGGGTGTGGGCAGGGAAGATTCCCTACCTCAAAGCAAATGGACGTTTACTCTTCCTAAGGGAAGAAATAGATGAGATGCTACGGAAACAAGGGAACTGGTAGTCATCCGTTCATTATTTAATGCTTGTTCAACAAAATTGAACAAGCATTAAATAATGAACGAAAAAATTTGCAGTTTGATTTTTGTTCACTATCTTTGCAGTGTTCAATCCTATTGAACGGCTATAAATATTGAACAAGATATGTACGGAATACAGATTATAGAACAGGCGGTCGGTGCGATAAGGAGACAGTGGGAGAATTCTCAAGATGTCATAATCGATGCGCTTCAGCCGGAAACGCCTTCGATGGAACAATACGTCAGAATTATGGGCATAGAGTTCCGATGCCTTGTTGAAAATGAGATAAATGGAACAAATATCCTGCGCATTGAAGAAAAATCAAAGAGCTGTATGGGGACTTACAAGGGACCTGTCATATTGGTTGCAAGATATGTACAGCCATCTGTCTATGGAACTTTGCGTAAAATGGAACTTAACTTTGCTGACACGGCAGGTAACTACAATATACAGTACACGAAGGGCAGGAAAGTGATATTCCACCTTTCTCACACAGGGGAGAAAGCCCCTGTGAATAACAACAAAAACTATCCTATATTCCAAGAAGCAGGCCTGAAGGTAATCTTTTATCTCTTGCAAGCTCCTGAGAATGTGGGCAAATCTTTTCGGGAAATCAAGGAGTATAGTGGAGTTTCGATAGGTACTGTCAAAAATGTGATTGATGAATTGGAAGTCCGTAAGTTTATTCTCGTAACTCAGAAGAAAAGAGTTCTGAAAAAACGTCGTCTTTTGCTCGATTTATGGTCGGAAAACTATCATCAGATATTAAAGCCCAAGTTGCTGTTGAAGCAGCTGGATTTTCGGACACCGGAACAAAAAGAAAAATGGGAAGAAATAGCATTGCCAAATGGTATGTTATGGGGTGGAGAGTGTGCATCTAATTTATTGAATGGTTACCTTACTCCGGAACTTTTTGAACTCTATACAGAGACATCTTTCTCCAATCTGATGAAGACTGGCGCAACACGGACTACCGAAGGAGTTATTTATGTATATCAGAAGTTTTGGAAAGGCGATGTAATGCCCTGCATTTTGATATATGCCGATTTAGTAAGTAGCGGAGACAGCCGTTGTATTGAAGCTGCAAATAAATTATTAAAAGATGAACTTTCAGATTTCGAGTAAGAAGATTGGCAACCCCCTGTTGGTTGAACTGCTAAGAAAAGTCAGTCATTGTTTTGCTGAGATTGGGCAGGATTTCTTTGTTATCGGGGCTACTGCGCGAGATATTTTAATTCGGCAGTTAGTAGGTATAAGTTCAGGGAGAAAGACGAGGGATTTAGACCTCGCCATAGCCATTCCCGATTGGGATGCATTCGAAGAGATTAAGCGGGCATTATTAGCACAAGGGTTTCAAAAAGACGGACAGATGTATCAACGGTTCTATGATGGCGACTACGAAATGGACATAGTACCATACGGAGATATAGAAAGAGAAGATGGATACATATACTGGCCTCCTGAGGAGGATATAGCTATGTCCGTTAAGGGGTTTGCTGATGTGCTGAGTGGTGCTATTACCGTAACGATTGACAATGAATTCGACATCAAGATAGCATCGTTGCATGGATTATTTGTATTGAAGTTCAATGCTTGGTTAGACAGGAATATCCAAACGAATAAAGATGCCGTAGATATGGCATTCATTCTGGAAAACTATTTCATTGCTAACTTGAATAGGAACTTGCATGCAGAAGTGTATGATTGGGAAGACTTTGATGAGATTGTTGTCGGAGCTTATTGGCTTGCTTATGACATTGTCGGATTTCTATCAAAAGAGCATCTTTTCCACTATGAGCAATGTCTGCGGAATGAGATAGAGAAAAGAGAAAATAGCAGGCTGATACAACAGGTTATAGATAGTAGCAATGTTTTTTCTTATGAGAAACTGCTCCTCGCATTTCAAAAAATGATTGCCGTATTTGATAAAGTTTTGCATGGTGAAGATTCAGATTGAAAGCTTAAGTATTCCGGCTGGTAAAGAAAATGGAGATTACATTCTCCAACGAGAATTGCCTAATGGAGCAACACTCATTCTACTTGCAGATGGGATGAGTGGTTTGTCGTTGCCGGAAAGTGCTTCAAAAATTGTTTGCGAAGCTATCTCAGAATATTTTGTAAAAACCGATATAATTGATTGTACGGAACATATCCTCAGGAGCATCAAATATGCTGATGAGCGTTTGGCTGCTTTTTGCAAGGAGAAGAAATCCAAGATGGGTTCGGCTTTACTTCTTGTATATATCAGTGATGCTATGCTCTTCTACACATCTTTGGGAGATGTGCGCCTATACTATCGAGACAAACAAGGAGAAGTAACTCAACTAACAAACGATGATACCATTATGCAAGGAGCAGACACTTATCTGACAACTTGCATTGCGGGAAGAGGTTTTAGAAACCCCATTCAGGTTCAACGTTTGCCATTGAACATGGGTGATTCTCTGCTGCTTTGTAGTGATGGCTATTACAAAGTTCATGATATTCCCCATTGTTTTCACCATAAAGAGCAGACACCTCCAACATTGGTAGATGACGACAGCTCTGTTGTCAGAATAGAAATTATACAATGAATCTGTCAAATTCTCTGATACGGTTTCTCAAAAGCGTCAAACACTTTATTTCAAGTACTTGGCGCTTTTCGATACAATAAGACATTCTACATCTTCCACTTTGGTTTTGAGATAATAACTTTGCTCGTAATGTCATTGTTGTCGGATACATTCTGCTGACTATTGTTCTTGGGAGATGTGGGCAAAGGTATGTTGTCTGTGTTTTTTGAGAATGAATTCTTATAAGAACGGGGTTCTGATATATCATCTACTGATTTACTTTGCTGTATGGCACCATGCTGTGCCTCTTGCCCTATATCCTCTTTTTCCTCCTCCGGTGGAGCAAGGGTAAGTGCAATTCGCCTATCCAGTTCGGCTGCCTCGCCTTTGAGCGTGCGAAGCTCTTCTTCCTTTTTCCAAGAGCTGCCCGCAATGTTGGTGTAAACGTCTTTATTGGCTGCGACCTTTTCCATCTCCTTTTCGTGCGACTCTATTACCTTCGGGATACGCTCCAAGGCATTGATAAAGTTCTGGCAAGCAAGTTTCGGATCGGATGCCAGCTTACCGTTATTATAGGTATAGTAGATACTCTCCTGCCCCTTCACAAAGAAACGATTTACAGAGCAATCAAACAAGTCCTTGGAAGTGCTCTCCGTCTTAACCATAATAGAAAAGCCATAAATCTCACCGATTTTGTTGTATTCCCCCTTGGTGCGTGCTTTCTCGTCTATTTCCTGCAGACGTGCAGCAATGGCCTTGATATCGGTGCTGTCTTCCACACCTTTGATAGTCAGCTTATTGATAGGCACACCTTCCTCATCACGCTCCACACGCTTCTCAAAGAGAGCCAAGTCAGACTGTGCCTCCTTGACTTTGTCTGTATGGAAAGACACGGAACTCTCAATCTCTGCCAGCTTGCCCGTTGCGGCATCACGCTCACGGAGAAAGTTCTTGCGCTCTGATTCCAAGGTGGTAATCTTCTTATCCAATCTTGCTTTTTCCAAAAGGTCGGTATTGCCTGAAAGTACTGCTACATATTCTGAAAAGTTCATACCGCTGTCCTCGTCCATCGATCCCTCGTCAATGGTACGGCTCCCTAAAGTGTTCGTCTTTAACTGGTTGATGAAAAGCTGCTTGTTGTGCAGCAGGTTGAACTTGTAACTGTCCAACGAGCGTTCCACGGCATAAATAATCACATCGACCTTGTTGTCGGCAAACTCCTTGGCAACAAGATTACCTTTACGGATGGCACGCCCGTTACGCTGCTCTAAGTCCGATGGTCGCCACGGCGTGTCAAGTTGATGGACCGCTACTGCCCGCTGCTGGGCATTCACACCTGTGCCCAACATGGACGTAGAACCGAAGATAATGCGAATATCACCACGGTTCATCGCATCTACCATTGCCTTCTTTGCTTTCTCGTTCTTGCACTCCTGAATGAAGCGTATCTCATAAGATGGAATATGATAGTCTTCTACCAACTTTCTCTTGATTTCCGAATAGATATTGAAGTCTCCACCAGGCTTGTAAGTACCCAAGTCTGAGAAAACAAACTGCGTTCCTTTCTGTGCATCGTACTTTTGGTAATAGTCATTGAGCATTTTGGCACAGTGACTTGCCTTGTTGTCGATATGATCTGAGTAAGCATTTTCATCAATCATGCGTAAATCAAGGCTCATCTTGCGGGCGTAATCCGTTGCGATGAGCATTTTTGCCCTTCCCTCGCTCTCACTCAGAGGTGCTCGTCCCAAGATTGTGGCATCTCCACTCTTGGCAAACTCCATCAACTTGCCGATAAAAACCTCCTGCTCGGGCGTGGGCGGTATGTTATGCAGTATCTCGTTCTTCTCGGGGCGGTCGATACCGATGTCCTTGGCTGTGCGAAAGTCGCAAATCTCCGCATAAA
>OBVC01000353.1_pt1 | contig 25177 bp, 27 predicted proteins | sample 1494991 | NCBI WGS metagenome assembly OBVC01 (sample SAMEA2579955, study PRJEB22360) | human gut metagenome
ATGGCTGTCGGGCCGGGGGCTGGCTCCCGGCAACGACGACATCCGCCACAACCTGAGCGTCGCCGAAGCCCGCACGAAGGACAACATCGAGGACATTCCCGAATTCTTCTTCGTGACGTGGATGCGCGAAGCCCGCCATACGATGAGCTGTACGGCGTGGAGCATCCTTTCGCTGGTGCTGCTGGCCTGCGCGCTGGCGCTGTTTCTGGTCTACCTGCTGGCCCAGCGGCTTTCGCTGCGCAAGGCCGGGTTTTACGGCACCGTCGTCGCCGTGCTGTTGTGCATGCTGACGACGTGGTTCGCGCTGGGCGAACGCCGCGAGATGCTCGACGACACTTCGGCCGTGGTCATGACCGCTTCTACGGCGGTCAAGAGTTCGCCCGACAAGTCGTCCACCGATCTTTTCGTGCTGCACGAAGGCACGGTCGTGACGATCACGAACCGGCTCGACGACTGGTGCGAAGTGGTGATCGCCGACGGCAAGAAAGGGTGGCTGGAGTGCCGCAAAATCGAAACGATCTGAATGTCTAAATTACTACAGGACGTCGTCGGCGAGTTGTCGAAGCTTCCGGGCGTGGGGCGCCGCACGGCGCTGCGCCTCGCCATCCACATCCTGCGCATGGAGCGGGAGTCGGTGGCCGAAATGACGGAGAGCATCGACCGTTTCCGCAACGACGTGAAATACTGCGCCGAGTGCAACAACCTTTCGGACGAGGAGGTGTGCCCGATCTGTCTGGACGACGAGCGCGACCGGACCACGATCTGTGTCGTGGAACAGGTCGCCGACGTGCTCTCGATCGAGAATACCCACCAGTACAAGGGCCTTTACCACGTGCTGGGCGGGGTCATTTCGCCGATGCAGGGCATTTCGCCCTCGGATCTGAAGATCGACCTGCTGACCGAACGCATCGCCCGCGGCGGCGTGAAGGAGGTGATCCTCGCCATTTCGACCTCGGTCGAGGGCGAGACGACGCTCTTCTACCTGATGAACCGCCTGCGGCAGTTTCCCGGCGTGAAAGTCACCTCGATCGCCCGCGGCATCGGCTTCGGCGACGAGCTGGAATACGTCGACGAGCTGACCATCACGCATGCCCTGCGGAACCGCCGCGAAGTCGAATGATTCGCGGCCCGATAAATAAACGGTACGAAAAATGAAAAGAGGAATAATGACCCTCGCGGCGTTGTCCGCCATGTTGTGGAGCCTGCCCGCTGCGGCGCAGGAGGAATACCGGCAACCCGCGCTGGAGAATCCCGAATCGTGGAGCGTCGTGGTGATCCCCGACCTGCAGGGATATGCCAAGAACGAAGCCAGCCAGCCCATCGCCCGCCTGATGACGGCATGGATCGCCGACAATATCGAGCGGCTGAACGTTCGGATGGTGCTCTGCGTGGGCGACGTGGTCGAGCAGAACGACCGCATCGGCAACGGCTTTTCGGGCGATCTGACCTCGGTGCGCCAATGGCAGGGCATGGCCGATGCGTTCGACGTGCTGGACGGACGCGTGCCCTATCTGGTCGCCACCGGCAACCACGACTACACCTACACCCGCAGCGGCGCGCGGCGTACGCACCTGAACGAATATTTCCCGATCGGCCGCAACCCGCTCAACGCGGCGGCGATCTGTCAGTTCGGACTCGATTCGGACGAGAATCCCGCCGTCGAGAACTGCGCCTTCGAACTGAAGGCCCCCGACGGCAAGGACTACCTTTTCCTGAATATGGAGTTCGCGCCCCGCGATACGGTGATGAAGTGGGCGCAGCAGGTGGCGGGGCTGGAGGAGTACGCCGATCACCGGATCGTGCTGATGACCCACGCTTACCTCGATGCCAAGAACCAGCGGCTGTCCGGTCCCTGCAAGGTGACGAGCTACGAGCCGCTGGTGCGCAACGGCAGGATCGTGAAGATCAAGGGACTGCCGCTTCCCGACGCCAGCAACGGCGAGGAGCTCTGGCAGAAACTGGTCCGCCCGGCTTCCAACATCGAACTGGTGGTCTGCGGCCACATTTCGGGAAGCGGGTTCCGCACCGACAGAAACAGCGCCGGAAAAGACGTACACCAGATGCTCTTCGACGCGCAGTCGATGGGCGGCGGTTACGAGGGCAACGGCGGCGACGGCTGGATACGTATTCTGGAGTTCATGCCCGACGGCGTGACGGTGAAGGCGACGACTTTCTCGCCCCTGTTCGCCATTTCGCCCACTACGCGGCAGTTCGCTTGGATGCGCGACGCGAAGAACGAATTTACGTTCCGCTTCAGCAAATAAGACCCGGGTACGGGATCGTACCCAATTTAAAATAGTTTCAGTTATGGAATTTCTGACAAACGACAAACTCACGATCGTGGGCGCGGCCGGTATGATCGGCTCGAACATGGCCCAGACGGCGCTGATGATGCGCCTTACGCCGAACATCTGCCTGTATGACCCGTACGCTCCCGCGCTCGAAGGTGTGGCCGAGGAGCTTTATCACTGCGCGTTCGAAGGGGTGAACATCACTTGGACGAGCGATATCAGGGAGGCTCTTACGGACGCTTCGTATGTCGTTTCGTCGGGCGGCGCGGCGCGCAAGGCGGGCATGACGCGCGAAGACCTGCTGAAAGGCAATACCGAGATCGCCGCACAGCTGGGCAAGGACATCAGGACCTACTGCCCCGGTGTGAAGCATGTGGTCGTGGTTTTCAATCCCGCCGACATCACGGGACTGGTGACGCTGATCTATGCGGGCATCCGTCCCTCGCAGCTTTCGACCCTCGCCGCGCTGGACAGCACGCGCCTGCGTTCGGAGCTGGCCAAGTATTTCAAGATTTCGCCCGACGAAATCCGCAACTGCCGCACCTACGGCGGCCACGGCGAGCAGATGGCCGTCTTCGCCTCGACGACGCTCGTCGCCGGACGTCCCCTTTCGGAGCTGATCGGCCATGAAATGCCCGAAGGCGACTGGCACGACCTGCAGCAGCGTGTGATTCAGGGCGGCAAGCATATCATCGACCTGCGCGGCCGCTCGTCGTTCCAAAGCCCGGCCTACCTGTCGATCTGCATGATCGCGGCGGCCATGGGCGGCAAGCCGTTCGGCTATCCGGCGGGCGTATTCGTGCACAACGATGAGTTCAAGCATATCCTGATGGCGATGGAGACCCAGATCACCAAGGAGGGCGTCAGCTACAAGAACGTGCAGGGCACGGCCGAGGAGAACAAGACCCTCGCCGCCAGCTACGAACACCTCTGCAAACTGCGCGACGAGGTGATTTCGATGGGCATCATCCCGCCCGTGGAGGAATGGCGCAGCCTGAATCCGCACCTGAAATAGACGCGGCGAGCCGTATGAAAAAGGGGAGGACTGTCCGAAAGTCCTCCCCTTTTTTGTCGTCAGGCTGCGCCCATGCTTCGTCTCAGGGCTTCGCCTGAAATACGGCCCGCAGTTCGCCGTCGCTCAGCAGGAGCAGCATCGGTCCGTCCATATCGTAGTGCGTCGTCGATTCGAGCGCCTTGGTGAATGCGTCCTCCTGCTCCATGCCGGGGCATGCCATCATCGTCGATGCCAGCGGCCCGATCTTCAGCACGCCCTTCTCGGTCGCTTCGTACTTCCCCATGATGCGGTTGCAGGCGCCGACGCCCGCGATGCGGTTCTCTTCGGCCAGAAACGTAAGCGTGAATTTGCCCTCTTCGGGTTTGACGGCCTTGCCGCCCAGCTGAATGAGCTGCCACTCGGTGCCGACGAGCGGCCTGCGGTTTTTCTTTTGGTAGGAACGGCAGCTGCAGCACCCTGCGGCGAGGGCCGCAACGGCGGCGAGGGCCGCGATTTTCAGCAAAATCTTCATAGTATATTTTCCTGTTACAATCCAAATAAAATTGGATCAAAGTTTTCGGTTAAATTTGTTTTTATCTTATTTACAGCGTATTGCATTTCTTGGTGAACTTCTCGGCCAAAGGTCAAGGCACGAGAGCCTCCGCCGGCCTTTGATCGAGCCGGTGCGGAGGCACATCGTGCTTAACACCTTTGGCTCTCTCGAAAGCCGAGATTTCAGAACCCGAAAAAATCCTTCGATAAACAGATTTTCCTTAGCGGTCAGCTCTCTGCCGCATATCCCTTATTAGTTTACAAAGGCCAGAGGAGCAGATTATTTTAAGCGGACGTTAACGCCGCAACAACTATGTAGTATTCTCTCTGGGAAAATCCGTTTACCGGAAGGGTTTCTCTATGACACGATACTATTGACATATTCGGTCTGATGTTTCAGCACAAAGAATAGACGGTTTACCAGTTTGCGGGCGACCTTTACGATAGCTTTGCTCTTGGGCATCCGTTTGCATTGTTCCGTATAGAACAGGTTCATCGCAGGGTCTTGACGTACCGCCACCCATGCCGCTTCTATCAGGTTACAGCGCATAACGGCGTGTTTTCGTATGGTAATATCCCCCGTCCCATCTTTCTCTCCGCTGGAGTGGCACATCGGGATCATTCCGATATAGGCAGCCAGTTGTTCGGCATTGCGGAAGCGGGTTATGTCGCATATCTCGGAGAGGAACGCCATTCCCGTAGCCTGCCCGAACCCCGGAACGCTCATAATCAACCGCAGCGGTTCGCGGAATCGATCCGTCTTGGCCAATGTCCGTAAAGCCCGTGTCATCTCCAGTTTCTGACGGCGTAACTCTTCCAGATGCCGGATATGAATGTCGAGGGCCTGACGGCCGCTCGGGGTGAGCGTCTCTATCTCCTTCAACCAGGCGAAAAAGCGCTTCGACCAGTTGGAAAACGGAGTGAGAAACTCCTGCGGAATCTCGATGCCTAAATACCGAAGTTGAGACTTGAGCCGATTCTTCTGACGGGTCGTGTCTTTGGTTATCGAGTTCTTCAATCTTATCAAGGAACGCATCTCCAACGATACGCTGTCCGGCGTATAAATGCCTTTCAGCTCGTTGGCTCTTAAACTCCGCGCCAGCTTACCGCTGTCCACGGTGTCGGTCTTACGCAGCTTTTCGCTGCTCTTGGTCGGCACGTCGGCCGGATTGACCACGATGTTGTCGATCCCTAAGGCCGTCAGACGCTCGTGTATCCAAAATCCGCAGAAGCCCGCTTCGTACACCGAGTGATACTCGGCGCCCGGATAACTCCGAGTTAAAAATCCGTACAACGCTTCTGGGCTCGGATGCTGGCTAAACTTCTTCAATACGGAGGTTTCGGACAAGACCGTAACCGACCAACTCTTCAAATGGACGTCGATTCCTACATAAATCTTTTGTCCTCTGAAACTAATTTTGTTTCTTTGCTCTCTCATGGCTATCGTCGTTTTAGTTAGTAAAGGTTTTGCAGCTTTAATCTAACCAAAATCTCGATAGCTTTTTCATTTATCCGCTATCATCGCGGCTTACCCTGATTGTAAACATAGGGATACTCGGCGCCCGGATAACTCCGAGTTAAAAATCCGTACAACGCTTCTGGGCTCGGATGCTGGCTAAACTTCTTCAATACGGAGGTTTCGGACAAGACCGTAACCGACCAACTCTTCAAATGGACGTCGATTCCTACATAAATCTTTTGTCCTCTGAAACTAATTTTGTTTCTTTGCTCTCTCATGGCTATCGTCGTTTTAGTTAGTAAAGGTTTTGCAGCTTTAATCTAACCAAAATCTCGATAGCTTTTTCATTTATCCGCTATCATCGCGGCTTACCCTGATTGTAAACATAGGGATTATTGGATATTAAAAAAGCATGGCTTCATTCGGCCATGCTTTGAGTTAATAAAAATTTGATCTAATGAACTCTTTCGATAGATTTCCGGGCGTTCAATCTTTTTCCGGATCGAAAGGACATTCGGTGTCTTCTTCGATAAATTCGACGTTATCTCCAAGGTCCGTGTTGATTTTGTTAATAAATTGAGGCTTGGCAGTAGCCAGATTCTCCTCTTCGGAATCTGTTTCATCAACGATGATCCGTGTAAGCAGACTTACTGCTACAAGTTTTGCTATTTTTGTCATGGTTAGAGGGTTATTTTAATGAAACGAACATAATAATTGCCTAAAGCGCATTTATCGTCATTGATCCTCTCGGAAAACTCATCAGGCGTGTATATTTCTACTTCGTACATCTCCCTTTCATCTTCCGGGGCTGGTATGGGCCCATTCTCCCATGCCTTGAGAATCTCTTCGTCGGAAGCATTGCGGGGCAGTAGTTTGTAAGGCCAGGCGAAGACCCGCAGCTCCTTCCGCACAGATCGGTCCACCTGCGGATCGTGGCCGTTCATGCAGATAGTCTCATGGTTCGAATCGAGGACGATTATCGTGGCATGTCCTTGGTTATCATCGGGAGCCATACTGCTCAAAGTATCGTATAGGTACTCTGACTTGTGGAAAACAATGGTTTGTCGTCCAGATCACCGACGAAGTTCGAAGACAGGTTGTTGGCTGCTATGATCTGCTTTGCTTCATTTAGAGACTCGGCATTCACTGAGAAATGGCTCCGCTGCCAGATCGTACCTTTATGATCTTGATAGAATGTGTATTCGTTCATGTTCTGATTTATGGTTAATTTAAATATTTTCGAAATCGCCGAAACATTCCTTGATTTCTTGTGATTTTTCATTGTTGAATCATGGTTCTGCCTGCGATCACTTACATAGCTTTTATTTCGTAGGAAGCAGATTTACATTGGAAAAAAAGAAATGGACTACCGTTGACTGACATGGATTATAGTGGAATATAGATTTCAATTTAAAATCGAAAGGAGATACTCCAAAATTATGTCCATGTAAGTCTATGATAGTCCATCATAGTCCATGTCAGTCCAACTCAGACCAACTGTTTATATTTAAAATAATTGTTTGGCAACTGACGCTGAAACAAGCATGACGATAACTGAATTATGCGATAACTCAAATGTATTTATGTATTGTTATGACGTAGGTGGTTATTGGGGGATCAAGAATAGCCACTATAATTATCCCCTTATACACGCGGCAATTTGATTGAATATGCTATTGTAAAGTTAAAAACGGCGCAAATTGGCAGAATAACCATAAAACATCTGGTGTAAATTGACAAAATATACACAAAACATTTGGCGGATACCGACAAAAGCACTATATTTGCGCTATATATCAACGGCTATGGAGAAAGATACTATATTGTTCAAGCGTAAGATGTACGACCGATTGCTCAAATGGAAGAGGGAGCGGAACGGAGAATCCGCAATTCTCATACAAGGAGCAAGACGAATTGGTAAATCCACGCTTGCAGAGGAGTTTGCCCGAAATGAGTATGAGTCCTACATTCTCATCGACTTTGCCATTGCACCGGCAGAAGTGCAGGAGCTTTTTAATGATATATCAGACTTGAACTATATATTTCTTCGGCTGCAACTTATCTATCGGGTGCAGTTGATTGAGCGCAAGTCAGTAATCATATTCGATGAGATACAAAAGGCTCCTTTGGCTCGTCAGGCTATCAAACATTTGGTTAAAGACCGTCGATACGACTATATCGAGACCGGCTCACTCATTACCGTCCACAAAAGCAGCCAGGATATCCTGCTGCCGAGCGAGGAGACGCGGATCGATATGTTTCCGATGGACTATGAAGAGTTTCGATGGGCGTTGGGCGATACCGCCACGATACCGTTGCTGCGCACGGCATTTGAAAAACGCATACCGTTAGGCGATGCCGTTCATCGGAGAATGATGCGCGATTTCCGCTTGTATATGTTGGTCGGAGGTATGCCGAAAGCCGTAGCGGAGTATATCAAGACGAACAATCTCGGAGCGGTAGATTTAGTAAAGCGGGATATTGTTTCGCTGTACGAGGAGGATTTTTGGAAGTTGGATAATACGGGTAGAGCTACAGCATTGTATGATGCCATACCTGCACAGTTAAGTAAGAATGCTTCGCGCTATCAAATAGCATCGGCTATACCCGGCGAAAGAGCAGAGCGGGTTGCAGGCATAGTCAAAATGATGAATAATTTCATGTCTGCAAATGTTGCATATCATTCCAATGACCCGAATGTCGGACTGGCTCTTACAATGGATAATGAACGCTTTAAGATATATGCGTCCGATACCGGAATGTTTGTAACACTGGCTTTCAAGGACAAGGACTTTACGGATAACATTATTTATGAAAAACTGCTGAACGACAAACTCAGCGCTAACTTAGGCTATGTCTATGAGAATGTTATAGCCCAAATGTTGAGGTCTGCCGGTAAGCAGTTATTTTATCATACGATACCGACCCCGGATGGAAAGAAATACTATGAAATAGATTTCTTGATAGCAGACGAACATAAAATATCGCCAATTGAAGTGAAGTCATCCGGCTATAAATCGCATACCTCGTTGGACGTCTTCTGCGAGAAGTTCTCTGACCGCGTGCAGAACAAGTATGTTATCTACACCAAAGACCTGAAACGCGAGCAAGGAATTGACTATATCCCCGTATATATGACGATGTTTTTGTGATTTTAACAATAACGCATTGAGTTATGGGTAAGTTGTTAGATTATATAGCGAAGGAAACGCAAGGCGAATGCTTTGCATCGTTCAAGTATTGTTATGACAATATGTTGCCCCCGAATATCGAGTACGAGGCAAAAGAAGACTCATATATCAATATGAAAGAATTTGCAGAGAGTATACATGACCCTCATATGAGAGACATGTGTCCCTTGGCTGAAAAGATGAGGTCTATGCCTCCATTATTCAAATTCTTTCTTGATGGTTCGCGCCGGGTCTATAAAGTTGATGACATACAGTATGATAAAAAGGTCTTTCCTATTGTCAGTGGACAGATTTCCGTTTCTTGCTGTGCTAGAGAGATGAATGATGACAATACATTCCGAAGTTTCGGTAAAGTTTTCGAGGAAGCATATCCGGTGGTCTGTTTACCGATAACAGCTAACGATGAAGGCATTGATAACGGAGTGTATTTTAATAATCTGCGCAACAAACTAAACGAATTACCTTTTATTAAAGGCTCCGGAAATAAGTTTGGGAAGGTACTTTACTATTTAACGAAGATTGAAGGTAATGAAACCCTTGAAAACAAAGGCATCGCTCGTATCCAAGATGAGATGATAGAATGCGAGAAGCGGATTGTAGCAGAAATGATGAGCAAACATTTACTGACACACGATCGCTATCTTATCAAAGATGGCTCGATACAATATAAACCGATGAAGACAGGGGATTATAAAGAATTGGCGCGTATTCGTAATAACTACCGGCATGTTGTAGGAGTGTCAAAACGATTTAATCCCAATTTGATGAAGGACAATAAGAACCAGAGTAGTGCAGGACAGATTGCAAAACTGCCGTTATTCCATCGTACACCTGCTTTTATGTGGAAGCCGGGAGAAGAATGGGGTAATGTGAATTTTGCTATTTGGTACGTCAGGATTCGCGAACGTAAATACACTGCAACACCATATTCTGGCATCTTAAAAATTGAAAAAATGCTTATGACTGGTAAAGAGGCAGAAAATGGGCTGGAATCCGATGAGATCGATATGATTACTGCGAACATCATAAATGAACGCAATCCAGTTTGTTATGGCAATGATGCTCGATGGGCAAATCATCTCTATCCGGTTTATATGACAGAATGTTATTGTAAAAGTCGATTTAAGAGCGATATGAGTTTCATCAATTTATTTTAAGCGAGATAATGGAAGCAATTGGTAAAATTATAGCAACAGAGAAACAACCTTCAACGATAGAAGAGTTTACCTTCTGGACTCGAAAGGATTTGAAATTAAAGCCTTTTGATGTTGTCGTCGTTGAGCATGTGAAGGATGTAAATGGTGAGCCGACAAAGACATTTGGAGTGATTGAGGAGATTTCCCATATGACAGACTCTCCGAGCGCATTAGCAGGCTATATATCAAGCGATTTCGGGCAGGTGGAATCAACCTCATACACAGAGCGTATCGGTATGAACTATGTGAAGTGTAAGGTAGTTGGTAACACGAAGAATATCTACATCCCTGTTCAGGAAGGTAAAAAGGTATATCTTGCGGAACGCGATGAGATAATGGAAGCACTTGGTTTGAATAATGTAAAACATAAACTGCCGGCTGGATATATCGAGATGTATGAAGGTGCGAACAAGCAGACGCTTCCCGTATTTTTCAATTCTCATTTTCTTATTGGACCGGAGGGCGCGCACTTGAACATATCAGGAATATCTGGTTTGGCTTCCAAGACCTCATATGCTATGTTCCTAATGAAAGCAATTCAAGATTATGCAGCCAAAGATGAGAAAGAGTCTGTTGCATTCATTATGATGAACGTGAAAGGGACCGATTTGTTAAAGATAGACCAAAAGAACACTCGCAAGGATGAACTTAAGCAGATAAAGCCAATCTATGATCTGCTGGAGTTAGAGTTTGAGCCATTCAAACAGGTAAAATACTTTTATCCGTACTCAAAAGACTTTACTTCTTACACTTATGAGAAAGAAGATATTATAAAGGCTCGGATTGAAGCGGGGAATGCATTGCAGTATAAGTATTTATTTGAAACGGATGAAGATAAGGAATGTCTTGACTTGCTGTTTGCTAATGTTGACGATCCGAATGACACGATAGAGTCAATAATTAATTTCATTATATCAAACGGTGGTGGTTTTAATGGCATTGAAACTTGGGAAGATTTCAAAAGTGAACTATATAAACAAACACAATCGGATAAAGCCAGCAAAGCCGGAAAAGAAATATCCGTTATGGAGTTGGCGCAAGTTTTATCGTTTATTCAATAAGAGTTATCAGAAATGTCAGCAGATGTTTACTAACAAATTAGGTAGTGGTGTACGTTTGCGAGACCAAATTGCAAAGATTGGTAAAAATGATGTGATGGTAATTGATGTTGCTAAACTCGACGAAGAATCACAAGGTTTTGTTTTCGGCGATGTTATGCGAGCTGTCTATAATCTCAAGTTGGGCTCTACTGACCGTGTTGATTCAGATATTCCTGACCGCATAGTGATATTTATTGATGAGTTGAATAAATACGCATCTACGGATGTGCCGAAGTCGTCTCCGATCCTCCATCAACTGCTTGACATTACGGAACGCGGTCGATCATTGGGCATTGTCCTGTTTGGCGCAGAACAGTTTGTAAGCGACATTCATCGTCGAGTAAAAGGTAACTGTGCAACACAGGCATTTGGTCGCACAAATGCCATCGAAATATCGCGGGATGATTTTAGATTTGTCCCCAGCGTGTACAAAACGATGCTGACTCGAATGAAACAAGGTGAATACATTATTCAGAACCCTGTGTTCCGTTCTATGCTGAATATAAAATTCCCGCTACCTATCTATAAATATTTTGATTAAACTATTATGACTGATAACCCAAGAATAGGAAAAGATGTTATAGAATCCTTAACTCTCGGTATGTATGAAGATTGTCGATTCATATATCGAGAGTATATACAGAACTCTGCTGACCAAGTTGATAAGGCTGTCGCTGAGAAATTGATAAATGCAGGTGAAGATGAGATTCACATTACTATTAACCCCGAAGAACGTTGTATTGTTATTGAAGACAACGCAACAGGTATATCATCAGACAAAGTCATTCCTATCCTGAGAAATATTGCTCATTCGACAAAGAAGCGAGGGGAAGATAAAGGATTTCGAGGCATTGGTCGATTAGGAGGATTGGGTTATTGCTCAAAGCTTATATTCGAGACGACATTCGCCGGCGAGGAGGTCAAATCAATTATGATTTGGGACGCCAACCTCTTAAAGCAAATAATCAATGACCGCGACAATTCGGAAGAGGCGGTTGATGTTTTGGCTCGTGTAACAGATACTATCACAAAAAAAGAGGCTGCGGATAAACACTATTTCAAGGTTATTCTTGAGAATGTAACTTCTGACGAATTACTCAATGTTGAGCGCGTCAAGAATTATCTCTCTATGGTCGCACCAGTTGATATATCTTCGCAATTCATATATCGCTCTCAGATCAATAAATTCATAAAAGACAATGGATTAAAGGTTGATACATATAATATATACGTTAACGAAGAACAGATTTATAAGCCATATACAACTCATATATACAAAGAAATTCCAGGAAGCAAAAAAGCGGTCGATGACATACTTGGAGTCGATTTCTTACTATCAAAAGATAGTGAAGGCAATATAGTCTATTGGGGTTGGTATTCGCTATCTCATTTGGGTGGACAAATGGAGCGAATAAATATTGCACGAGGTATTCGTTTACGGAAAGAGAATATTCAGATTGGTGATGAGGAAATTTGTAAGAAATTTTTTGCAACAACTGATCAAAGATTCTCTTTTTACTATTTTGGCGAAATTCACGCCACAAGCAAATATCTTATTCCAAATTCTCGTCGAGATTATTTTGGGGAGAACACATATCTCTATGAGTTCGAGAAGCGCGTGAGATATGATTTTATGCATCTTAAAGATATGTGTTATGATGCATCTGACATAAGAAACAACCTGAAAGTTATTGACAAGGCAGAGGAACTTAAAGAGAGATTAAAAGACAAGAGTGATTATATTTCAAAAAAAGAGCATGTTGATTTAATGCAACAGCTCGAAGAATATAAGAAGAAGTCCGAAAAAGCTATAAAGCAATTAGAGAAAAGACGCGCTAAAATTGAAGATTCAGATTCTCCGTTGGGGAAAATTATCGACAAGTTAATACCTACTTCTGATAAATTGCATAACGGATTATCTTCAACAAAAGCATCACAAGCAAACGAGCCTGAAACAGCTCCTAAAACAAAATACAGAACAGATAGTCCTATTTACTCAAAGTATAGTAAGGCTGAACGGAAACTCATTGGACGAATATATGCGTCTATTGCAAACGCTATACCTGATGAACGTCAGAGAGAGGCTATGATAAAAGTTATCGAGGAGGATTTGACGCGATGAGTCGCCGGGTATTACTGCTTGAGCCCAACTACAAGAATAAATTCCCGCCAATTGGGCTAATGAAACTCGCAACCTATTTTAGGTTGCGAGGAGATGATGTTGTCTTTTACAAAGGAGATTTGAAAGAGTTTGTTATCCATCAAATCACCGAGGAATGCGTGGCAAAACTGTCATATCTTGACGGCTCCATAAACTGGAAACTACGCTCAGACAAAATCGCTCTATACATTAGGTATAGGAAGCATGAATATTTAAAACAAGTGGGCATTGAGGATTCTGAGATTGCACCGATATTAGAGCCTTGGGTCGAATATTATAAGAAATTCTATCATTCAGGAGAGTATAAGAAATACCCTCGTTGGGATTGGGTTGGAGTAACAACGTTATTTACTTTCTATTGGGATATCACCATTGAGACTATTGAGTTTGCAAAATTGATGGTGAAAGATACGAAGAACATTATGGTTGGAGGTGTAATGGCATCTATCCAACCGGATGAGATTGAAAAGGCGACAGGTATTCGTCCTCATATCGGCACACTCCATACACCACATAAAGACATTGACAAGGACAATCCTTATATCATTGATGAACTGCCTCTGGATTATTCGATTCTTGACGAGATAGATTATGTGTATCCCGATAGTGGCGCATATTACAGTTACTCTACAAGAGGGTGTATACGAAAATGCTCCTTTTGTGCCGTTTGGCGAATCGAGCCGGAATATCAAGAATATTTACCTTTACGGAAACGTATCGACCGAACACGAAAGTTATATGGCGAGCAGCAGAATCTTTTGCTAATGGATAATAATGTGTTAGCCTCTAACAGATTAGAAGACATTATTGAAGATATCAAATCTTGCGGATTTACCAAAGGTGCTAAATATTATGAGCCAAACTGGTATACAATTGCTACCAGAAATCTTCGTTTGGGAATCAATAACCGTGCATATATTCGCAAATTATTCAAGTTACTTCAAGAACTGAATAACTATAAATCGTTCAACGAGAAAACAAGGACTGAAATATACGCATTACGGGAAAAGAATGGTTTCCTGCATCCCGAAACCTGCACGCGAGAAGCTTTGATCGCCACATACAAAGATTTTGCACCCTATTTCGATGTCAAGTTCAAGAAGCGGTTAGGTCGTCTGCGTTTCGTGGACTTTAACCAAGGTGTTGATGCAAGATTATTCAGTCGTCGCATTGTTAAACTATTAGCAGAGATCCCAGTCCGTCCTCTTCGTATTGCTTTCGACAACATTAAAACGGAGCCGGAATATACTAAAGCGCTTACGATGAGCGAGGAGTATGGAATGAAAGATTTTTCCAATTACCTTCTCTACAATTTTACCGATAAGCCGGAAGAGTTGTATCATCGTATGCGAATAAATGTGGATTTATGTGAGAACCTGAATGTTAGCATATACTCATTCCCGATGAAGTATCATCCGATTACAGGTGAACATAGCCACGACAGAGATTACATAGGCAAATATTGGAATCGTAAGTATATTCGCGCAATTCAGGCTATTCTAAATGCTACAAAAGGGAAAATAGGCAGAGGTGTATCGTTCTTCGAGAAAGCTTTCGGTCGAAATGAACGGGAGTATATGGAGTTGCTCATTATGCCTGAAACATTCCTGTTGTTCCGATTCTTCTTTGAGCATTTGGGGTATACACAGAAATGGCGCAAAGCCATGTTGGAATTGACTGATGAAGAACGAACGGAGCTATATCCGATAATTTTCAAGAATGATTTCAATCATATAGAAGAATTGACAGACAATAAGAAATATCTGCATATATTACAGTTCTATAAGAATTATCGAGGCGATATTGCAGACCCTAAATCAGAGTTATACAAACTTAAAAAAGAATTTGATGAATCAATGAAGCATAGTTCATATAAAGATTCTAAGTAAAGAGGGTTATTAATGTATGAAAATAAAAGATTTTTCTGATGCAATGATTAAAGTCGCATCAATTAATGATGACCGCATAAAGGCATGGGATGATTTTAGGAAAGGAATGGAGTTGTATGATAAAATACGACGTATACTGAGTATTAGGAACCAATATCAGGCAATCGCTAATTGGCTCTTTTGGAATGAACTTACCAAAGGCTATTACACGTCGGAAGATAGTACATTAGGAAGGAGTTGCCTTGACGGAATTTCTGTTTGCGACCAAGAATTAAATTCAATATGTGGCAAAGCTATCACAGACAAAGTGCAGTCAGAAATTTTATCAATATTATTCCATCGTTAAGATGTAGAGTAAACTGAGTAGAGAATCTGGGGGCATTAAAAGAATGGTCATTATTTCATATCAAAAATTGTCTGGCAGAATTGTGAATGGAACTTTCGTATTTCTGATCTTATGCTATAGAAACGATATATAACCTTTGTTGCCTTGAGTTGGAGCTTGCCACTCTCGCTTCGAGATTCAACGGCCACAAAAGACTTTCTCTGCTTGCAGAGGATAGGCAATTTGCCCGATGGCGCAAGCCGACTGGGGTATTAGGCTACCCCGAAAAGATTTCAGTGGACAATGGGCTTGCCCGTTGTGCTTATATAATCGGCAAAGATGCTAACCAAAATCGGAAGAAATTGCACTTACAGTGAAGAAGTTGTCATTGTACTTGCAGTGCCCCCAAAACCGGCAATGGCCGATATATAAAGAGGGTTGGAGAATTGCGCATTCCCCAATCCTCTTTTCAATTCTAAGAAGACCTACTGTTTCTCACTTAACTCCTTATAAAGCTCGAGCCTTAGTCCAGCTCAACCCTCGATATGTGGATGATTCCATGAAAATATGGAGTATCGTTAACAAGATTGCAGCGAAAAGAGAAAATACGCAGAAATATTGTCTTCTCTTTTGGCTGTGCGTTTTCAGAAAGCAGAGAGGAAAGAAGCCAGAAATTCGGTTTAGTTTGGTCGGTTAGCCATATATATGCTAAACTGAAGTAAACTATATTTAGAAAGGCATATTTGTTTTTCGGTATGCCTATGCCGTAAAAAGCAATCATAGCCGAGAACAAGATGATGTGGAGAATCCGAGATGAAATAGCGCTTTGTCTCCTTTCTCTTTTGGATGCAATAATAGGCTATGCGATTTTGCAGTCGTAGCCATGAAACGAAAATGAGCGTATGCAAGTCGAGCATCATTGCTAAAAAAGTCTGCGAATGCTAACAAGTGAAAAGACAGAAAACAACTGCAAAGTAAAAAAGCAATTAATCGCTTAAATCCTTAATTTTGTGTCTGTATTGTTGCTTATTAGAGCGATATTTCGATTTAAATTTCTGAATATTAACAGATTAATAAACCGTCATCTAAAACTTCCTACATTCGTATTCGAAGAAAAGGATGGTCGCCTCCTGTTTCGGCTTCAACCGGATATGTTGGCAGAACTTCAATTTACGATTCAACAATGCAGCGGCTAATGCTTTTAACGGCATTTGTCGCTGTCCTACTTGAGCGATTATATTCGAATGTTCATCTTTGTATATTTTGAACGCGGGAATATCCTTGTCCGCTACGAGGCTTTTATCATAATCCGTCATTTCTTTAGAGGGTATGCGGAAAAACCAGCAACCTCTAACGTTCGATTCCTTGTAGCGGGCTTGGCGATATCGGGTCTCTTCGTATGATTGCCGGCTCCATTGAACCTCGAAAGCGATTCTTTTCCGACCTTGCACAGCCAGGACATCCGCTCGCCAATCGTTTTCCGAAAATTCGGGAACAGCCTCCCAACCGCTTTCCCGGCAAGCTTCGATGATCGCGACTTTCGCTTTGAGGTGTTCCGGAGATTCGGGTTTCCAGTCACAAGGACAAGCGGATTTGGAGTGAACGAAATGCTTTAACCCTTTGCGACTTATTCGCAGATACCCCTCTTGTCCGCAACAAGGCAATGTTAAGACGGATTTTTTGCTTTTCAACTCCGTCTTCAAGTTATTCCATTCATCATCCGGCAGATCAATGGAAATAAACTCTTTGCCGTTTATGTAAGCACGTAAAGGCATAATTCATTGAATTACTCATTCAAAATTAAATAATTATCATCATAAGAGCAAGCTGTAATACCCAGAATTTGCAGTATTATCATTTTTCCCGCCCTCCGGCCAGCAAAGATAGTCACGGCTCACGACACGGCAAGGCCATGAAGGTCTTGCCTACGGTCGTTCGCCGTGCCTCGTCTTTCTTTGCTGTCCGGGCGTTCCGGACAGTGTAAAATATGATTGTTATGAAACTGCTGACAAAAGAAATCATCTCGAAATTCGAGAATCATCCGTTCCGCTCCCAAGAGGAGAAAGGCTTCGATGCCGAAGTCCTCGTCAAGTATTTCAATCCCTGCGGCTCCGGGACTTGGCTCATTACCGAAGCCCAACGCGAAGGCGACGACTGGCGCCTTTTCGGTTATTGTCATATTTACGAATGGGAGTGGGGCTTCCTGATGCTCTCCGAGCTGACACACCTTCATTTGCCGTTCGGACTTACCATTGAACGCGATATTTGCACGGCCAAGAAATATGTCCGGGATTTTCTGCTGCAGGATGCATTACGGCAAAGTCTTCGGAATTTTATCGGGCCTTGCCGTTAACAGAATCGTTACAAAATAGACTATTATAAAATATGGCCACATTCGAAGAGAAAGCCGAACAACTGAAGAAAGAGTTGGAAGAGGCTGCAAACGACGATCGGCGTTGCTGGAGATCATGCTGCGGCAACATCCCGGATACGAACGTCCTATAATGACCGAATCGGGAATTCTGCTGGCTGCGAAGGCCATCCGCAAATCTTTCGGAAAGAAATACTATCTGCCGCTTTACAAATATCCGATCCTCATTGATTTCGGAACACCTGACGGACAGATTTGCGTGGTCCATCCGAGCAACTTTGTCTGCTATACAGCCCCTTTTCTTAGGCGCATCAGCGCTGCGTTTTCATATAGTGTTGTTCCAGCAGTTTATAAAGAGACGACTGCGGGTAGAGAATCTTTCCGCCGATGGAAGTAAAGGGTATCTGGCGGTTGTCGCGGTAGTTTTGCAAAGATCGCTTGCTCAAACCAAAGATACTGCGAACCTCCTCGCTGGTGAGGTATACCTCCTTTCCGATGGACGGACGGTGTGTGTCGATCAATATATCTACGGTTTGAATAGCCCGAACGATGTTGCGGCGCAGCTCTTTGAATTCGCTGCTGTCACGTGTGATGATGTCTTCGTACATGGTTCTATTCAGTTTTTATCAGATTCTTTTCCAGCAAGCGGCGGATATCTTCTTCCCGGAATACTACTTTGTTGCCGATGGCAGTGTAGGGTATTATGCCGCAGGAACGATAATATTGCAGGGCTCGTTTGGTTATGCTTAAAGCCTTGCAAACATCGTCTGTCGTCAGCCAGCGGGCGGTTTGTGATTTTTCAGACAGTGCGTGCAAATTGGAGATACGTTCCAATAGCCGTTTTATATGCGCTTGAAGATCGTTATAAGCGCTCGTTTCAATAAGCATGCAATCCATAATGATATATTTAAGGGGGGATTATGAAAGCCGCAAGTTAATATCACATGAAATTTTCCGATATCGATGTCCGTCCTTGACCGCTCCAGTCCGCTTAATAAATATGGATACAAAAAATTTGATTTTTTGCGATAAATTTTGTATTTTTTACCTAACCAAGTGCAACACAGAATAAAACGATGTAAATAAGCTGTGGGCTATTCGGTGTACTCAAATTGAAGCTGTGTGTAATAGCTTGATATATTGTGTGATATAAGAGAGGTTCGAATCCCTCACTTTCCGCCAAGGAAGAGTGCGACAATTTAGGTTGCACTCTTTTTTTATATGTTTCAATTCGGAGGGGGGGGGATGAACAAGCCCCGGATTCCGGGGCTTGTTCTATTGCGGTTATTTGCGTTTCTTGCCTTTGGCGGCGATTCGCTGGGCGGCCGTGACGGTCCGTTTGGGTGTCTTGCGGACGCTTTTGGTGCCCTTGCCTTTGCTGTTCTCGTCGCGGCCCCATGCCGTGCCGTCGTCGAATTTCATGAAGGCCGACCAGTCGAAACCTTCGTTCGACATTTTGCTGAAATCGGGGATTTCCGGACGGGGTTCGGTTTGGACCTTGGTTTTCAGCTTGCGGCGCGGTGCGGCGGATTCGTCGCTGGCAGCCGGGGCGGTTTGTGCCGGGGCGGCCGGTTTCTCCCTGCGGACGGATTTTTTCGGGGCCGGAGCGTATTCCTCTCCGCCGGCGTCGGCCGTTTTCGCGCGCCGGGGTTTGCGGGCTGCGGCTTCCTCGCCGTCGCGGGCGATTTCGGCTATCGGCCGGCGGCCCCGGTTCAGGCGGTTGAGCTTGCGGACGATCTCTTCGGCATCGTGGAACGGCACGCTCACGAACGAGAAGTTGTCCGAGATCTGGACGTCGTTGATGTATTTGTCGCGCAGGCCGCACTTGAACTTGAGCATATCGACCAGCTTGCGCGCCGTGTAGCCGTCGCGTCTGCCCACGGCGAGGAACAGCCGCGCCGTGCCTTTGCGGTCCACCGAAAACGAACGGATTTCGGGGTAGTTGCTCTGGTCGAGTTCGCTGCGGAACGCCAGACGCAATAGGGCGCCCAGCGCTACGTCGGGCGTGTATTCGGCCAGCAGTTCTTCGGCGAACTCCCGGTAGCCGTCGTAACTTTCGTTTTCGACGATCTCCTGCATCTCATCCTTGATCTTCAGCCGTTTCATCTCGACGATGTCCTGCGGCGAGGGGAGGGTTTCGCGCTTGATCTCGACCTTGATGTCGCGCATCAGGTTGTTCAGTCCCCGGAATTCGGAGGGCGAGACGAAGGTGATGGCCGTGCCCTGCTTGCCGGCGCGGCCCGTGCGGCCGATGCGGTGCACGTAGCTCTCGGAGTCCTGCGGCAGCGAGTAGTTGATGACGTGGGTCAGATTGCCCACGTCGATGCCGCGCGCCGCCACGTCGGTGGCGACGAGGATATTGACCGAGCGGTCGCGGAACTTGCGGAGTATCTTTTCGCGCTGGGCCTGCGAGACGTCGCCGTGCAGCACCTCGGCGGCATAGCCGCGGGCGGCGAGCCGCGATGCGGTTTCGTCGGCCCCGATCTTGGTGCGGGCGAAGATGATGCCGTAGAATTCGGGCTCGACGTCGATGATGCGGGTCAGGGCGTCGAACTTGTCGGCTTCGCGCACCTCGAAGTAGATCTGCTCGGTGAGGTCGGTCGTGAGCTGCTTGTTCTCGACGCGCACGATCTCCGTGTCGCGCATGTAGGTTTTCGAGAGCCGGATGATGCGTTCGGGCATCGTCGCCGAGAAGAGCAGCACGCGCCGCTCCTCGCTGGTGTGGCTCATGATCTCCTCGACGTCCTCCACGAAGCCCATGTTGAGCATTTCGTCGGCTTCGTCCAGTACGAGGTAACGGACGTTTTCGAGTTTCAGCGTGCCGCGGCGGATGTGGTCCAGCACGCGGCCCGGCGTGCCGACGACGATATCGACGCCTTTGGCGAGCCGGCGCAGCTGTTCGCTCATCGCGGCGCCGCCGTAGATGGCGGTGATCGAGAGCCGTTTTTCGCGGTTGTAGGAGAGCAGTTCCTCGGCGGCCTGCAGCGCCAGTTCGCGCGTCGGCACGAGGATAATGGCCTGAACCGGTCCGCGGGCGGGTTCGAGCGACTGGAGTATCGGCAGGCCGTAGGCCGCGGTTTTACCCGTACCGGTCTGCGACTGGGCTATGATGTCGTTGGTTTTGGTAAGCAGGTGGGGGATTGTGAGCTTCTGGATTGCGGTGGGCGTCTCGAATCCCTTGGCGCGGACTGCGGTGAGCATCTGCTCGGAAAGCCCCAGTGCGCTGAAATCGTCTGTAATGGTCATGTGCATATTTTAATCGGGGGCAAAGGTACGATAAATAAAGCAGATAGATACTGCGGCGCGCGAAAAAAGATGAAAGTCCGGCGGCGGGCGTTTGCCGGGATACAGCCGATTTATACCCGATCCGGGCGGTCGGCGCGGTCGATTGAAATATTTTTGTTATATTTGCCCGAATTTTTAATCTAAATAGGATGGCATACAATTTATTGAAAGGCAAGAAGGGCCTTATTTTCGGAGCACTCAACGAGCAGTCGATCGCATGGAAAGTGGCGGAACGCGCCGTTGAAGAGGGAGCCGAAATCGTCCTCACGAATACTGCCGTATCTATTCGCATGGGTACAATCGGCCGGCTGGCTGAAAAATGCAATACGATCGTCGTTCCGGCCGACGCCACGAGCGTCGAGGATCTGGAGAATCTGATCGACAAGACGATGGAACATTTCGGGGGCAAGTTCGACTTCATGCTCCACTCGATCGGCATGTCGCCCAACGTCCGCAAGGGCCGCACGTACGACGATCTGGATTACGATTATCTCTCGAAGACGCTCGATATTTCGGCCATTTCGTTCCACAAGGCGATTCAGGTGGCACGCCGCAAGGACGCCATCAACGACTGGGGTTCGATCGTGGCGCTGAGCTATATCGCCGCGCAGCGTACGCTTTACGGCTACAACGACATGGCGGACGCTAAGGCGCTGCTGGAGTCGATCGCGCGCAGTTTCGGCTATATCTACGGCCGTGAGAAGCACGTGCGCATCAACACCGTATCGCAGTCGCCGACCCCGACGACCGCCGGAAGCGGCGTGCTGGGACTGGGCGACCTGATGGAGTTTGCCGAGAACATGTCGCCGCTGGGCAACGCTTCGGCGGAGGACTGCGCCGACTATGTGCTGACGCTCTTCTCGGACCTCACGCGCAAGGTGACGATGCAGAACCTCTACCACGACGGCGGTTTCTCGTCGATGGGTATGAGCCGCCGCGCCATGAAGACCTACGAGAAGGGACTTCGTTTCGACGACGTGCACCAGAATCAGTATCCGTTCGGCGAAGGCGAAAAATAGCCGGCGGAAAAGGTTGGAATAAAAGAGGGGGAAAGTCCGAGACTTTCCCCCTCTTTCGTGTCAATACATATGGTCGTTCCCGCGTATCTCTTCGCGGGTGATCGGCTTGCGGTTCATGGCCCGCCATGCGTACCAGATATAGGCTGCGACGAACGGGATCATCAGCGAGACGACGCTCATCACTTTGAGCGTGAATTCGCTCGACGACGAGTTGTAGATCGTCAGCGACGACTGCATCTCCGCCAGCGACGGGTAGTAGGCCGTGTTGTTCCATCCGGCGCACAGCAGCAGGGCCAGTACCGTCAGCACGGTGCCCGCGCCGCCGAACCAGACGGCATTGCGTTTTCCGCGCCAGCCCGAATAGATGCTCCACAGCACCGATACCACGCCGATCAGCAGCGCTGCGGCCACATAGGGCATTTCGAGCATGTTGTGCAGGTATTTGTAAGGCTCGGCCGAAATGCGGCCTGCGGCATCGACCGCCAAACCGTCGGAAAAGAGCAGCCAGACGAAGAACGTCAGGAAGAAGACGAGGAACGGGGCGGCGAGCGTCAGCATGCGCCTGCGGGCGCGGGCGAAGAGCGTCTCGTCGGCGATGTTGTTCATGAAATACTGGCAGGCCAGCATCCCGGCGAGGAACATCACGGCCAGCCCCAGCGCCACGTTGCGCATGTCTCCGAGCGCTTCGAGACCGTGCCACGGCGTGGTCCACTGCGAGATGACCGTTGCGCTGCCGCTGCCTGCGCCGTTGGCCAAGTTGAGGCGGTCCACCGTGAAGTTTGCACCCGTGAAGAGCGTCCCGACGGCCGTGCCCAGCAGCAGGGGACCTGCTATGCCGTTGATCGTCAGGAAGACGTCGAACGTCTTTTCGCCGAAAACGTTGCCTGCCTTGCGGCGGAACTGGTAGGCGACGGGCTGTATGACGAAACTCAGCAGAATGGTCATCCAGACATAATAGGCGCCGCCGAACGAGGTGGAGTAGAAGAGCGGGAACGAGGCGAAGAACGCGCCGCCGAACGTCACGAGCGTCGTGAAGGTGAACTCCCATTTGCGGCCCAGCGAATTGACCAGCATGTTGCGTTCCTCCTCGGTCCTGCCGAGGCAGTAAAGCAGTCCCTGTCCGCCCTGCACGAAGAGCAGGAAGACCAGCAGCGCTCCCAGCAGGGAGATGATCAGCCACCAATAATGTTGCAAGAGTGTTATAGTTTCCATAGTAGTTTATTCTTTTTCTTGTTCGGGACCGATTTTAATCTGACGGAACAGAATGCTCAGTTCGGCGATCAGCAGCGCCGTGAAGAGCGCGAGGAAGATGAAGAAGGTCGCCGTGACCGACGTGCTGCCGATCTTCGACGCGGCGATGCCCACGGGCATCAGGTCCTGAATGGCCCACGGCTGCCGGCCGACTTCGGCCAGCACCCAGCCCGCCTGCGACGCAAGGTAGGCCAGCGGTACGGACCATACGGCGATCCACAGCAGCCAGCGTTTGTCCGCCAGCCGGTCCTTGCGGTTTAACCACCAGACGAGTCCCAGCAGCAGGATGAAGAAGCATCCGGCGCCCACCATCACGCGGAACGAGTAGAACAGCAGCGGCACGTCGGGAACGATGTCCTGCGGTGCGTCGAGGTAGCCGTAACCGAAGTAGGCGAAGTATTCGCGCAGGAACTCCTCGCCTTGGGGCGTTGCGGGATCGAATTTGGCGGTGACTTCGTCGATCGTGGCTTGGTCGCCTTCGTCGAGCGCCCTGCGGTAGCGGGCCAGCTCGCCGACGGCCACGCGGCCGCGTTCGATTTTCTCGCCCGCCGACATGACGCCGTACCGCTCGTTGCCGTTCACCAGATCGTTGATGCCCGCCACATAGGCGTCCGCATCGCGGAAACTCATGATGGAGAGCAGTTTCGGAATGTCGATTTTGAAGTAGAACGCGTCTTCGTTCGACGTGCGCTCGGCTTCGGGCTTCACGATGCCGATCGCTGTCAGGGGGGCGCCTTGCGAACCGTCGTAGAGGGCCTCCATGGCCGCGAGTTTCATCGGCTGCACGCGGGCGATGACTGCGCCGGACCGGTCGCCGGTCGTGGCCGTGACCAGCGCGAAGATGAAGCCGAAGGCCGAAGCGATGGCGATGCTCTTGCGGGCCATCTTCTGCTCGCGCCGCCTGAGCAGGTACCATGCGCTGACGCCCACGACGAACAGCGACGCCAGCACGAACGACGAGGTGACGGTGTGGAAGAACTTGTTCATCGCCACGGGCGAAAAGAGCACGTCCCAGAACGAGGTCATTTCGTTGCGCACCGTTTCGAGGTTGAACGTACAGCCTACGGGATACTGCATCCATGCGTTGGCGACCAGAATCCACAGGGCCGAGAGGTTGGCCCCGATGGCCGTGAGCCATGTCGCCGTGAGGTGAAAGCCCTTCGAGACCTTGTTCCAGCCGAAGAACATGATGGCGATGAAGGTGCTCTCCATGAAGAAGGCCATGATGCCCTCGACAGCCAGCGGGGCGCCGAAGATGTCGCCCACGAAATGCGAGTAGTTGGACCAGTTGGTGCCGAATTCGAATTCGAGGATGATGCCCGTCGCCACGCCGATGGCGAAGTTGATGCCGAACAGGCGCATCCAGAATTTGGTGGTCCGTTTCCAGAATTCGTCGCCCGTGCGGACGTAGAGGGTCTCCATGATGGCGAGGATGAAGCCCAGTCCCAGCGTGAGCGGCACGAAAAGCCAGTGGTAGATGGCCGTCATGGCGAACTGCGCACGCGACCAATCGACTGTTTGCAAGTAATCGGATAGCATAGATACGGAGTTATTTTTCGGGGGTTAGTTCCTTCATCACCGAGCGGCTGCGCTCTTCGGGGCTTTGGCCGGCCAGAAAATCGGGAAAGAAAAAGAGTTTGAGGACGGCGAACATGATGAACAGCTTGACCAGAATGATGGCCCAGAGCGTCTTGCCTACAGTCATGCTGCGGAAGCCGTCCACATAGAACCGAAACACTTTTTTGAGAGTCTGAACTGCCATTGTGTCTGCATGTTTAATCAAAGTTAGACAAAAAATCGGAAATAAAAAAGAATGCCGCCCCGAAAAGCCGCACCCGTATATTATCCGGCCGGAAATGCTTATCGCCGGTTATATTGCCGGCGCAGAAGCTCTTTAGCCCGTCTGCGGGGGCGGGCGTATCGGCATTACGCCCGAATTGATTCTGGAAAACGATAAATATTTTCTATATCTTCGGTTGAAAGAAAATTTATTTACTAAGCGTTTCGGGCTTGCGTTTTTGATTAATACTCTGACAGTCATGTTATTTATGTGATTTCACTCTGTAAAAATATTTTATTTGGATTAATTTTAA
>OBVC01000368.1_pt1 | contig 24285 bp, 34 predicted proteins | sample 1494991 | NCBI WGS metagenome assembly OBVC01 (sample SAMEA2579955, study PRJEB22360) | human gut metagenome
TCCGCTCGATGTGGTCGGCGGATGGCGGGGAGCGAAGCCCCAGCGGAGCGCAAATGTTAACCTTTTAATTAAGTAATTATGGAAGCAAATAAATTACGTGAGTTCGAAGAAAAGTGCCGTAAACACGATTGGACCTACGATTGGTCGGAAGATTCCGTCACATGGGACAAAGGAGCTGCGGAACGGACAGAACTCAACAAACTCTTCGACGCCTTTGAAGGCATAGATCGGTTGGATGCTATTCGTATCTGGAACACTTATGCGCCGGATCTGATGCGGCGGCCATTTCCGAAGTCGATCTATCTGAGCGGAAAGATAACGGGTCTGACTCCCATTGAGGCAAGTAAGAAATTTTCTGAAGTAGAGAGAACTCTCGCCGATATTGCAAAAGTAGTCAATCCTTATGAAATAGGGCTTTCCGATGAACACCAATGGATTTCAGAAGGAGTCGGCGAAAAAGAGCGTTGGGAGAGGCACATGGACCGGGATCTCGACCTGCTTCGCAACTGTGACTGTATCTATATGCTCGACAACTGGAAAGAGAGCACCGGGGCCATCATCGAGATTAAGGAGGCTATTTCGCATAACATTCAGGTTGTAGGCCATGTTACCAACGACGATATCGCGGAGATCCAGAAGATCATGCTGTTCGAAGCCTTGCATCGTTGATACAATCGTTAAGAAGATCCGGCGTCGGAACTTCCTCTTCCGGGAAGGACGCCGGATCTACTTCGGCCGGCGAATGGATACTACCCGGCTGGTTTGGGCCCGGAACCTCTGCGAAGGCTGGCAGATCGACATCGACGGGCGGCGAATCACCGTCGATTGTATTCTTCGGGAGATTACGGTGGATGGAATGGAAACAATGAACTATTGAGACCTTGCGGCGTATAGGTCAGCCGCTTTTATTACCATGCGGACAATAGAGGTTACGTTAATGAAATCCGTAATTGTTATTGAGGATTGGAACCATGCTACCTGGCGACTCTTCAAAGAAACGGATGGAATGTTCCGGTGTACTCTCCCGGACCATGTTACCCAGATAAGGGTTGCAACCTTCAATGAGTTTCTGACGACATTATTCGGACAGGGGCAAATAGGAAAGTTTCAGAATTATGAAGTAAAAATTAGAGGTAATGGACTATGACGAATTGAAAGAAGGGCAATCCGGAACCCTGAAAGAACCCTATTTAGGGTATCGCCGAGTTGAATTCGTGGAGTATGATTATCCGCGGGTTCTCGTGTGGATCAGTTCGGGACTCGAATTCAGCGTATGGAGTGACGAGGTGGATTGGGATGAACCTTATGATCCCATGTATTAAAATTATAGAATATGACAGAACGGGAATTGAAAGCGGGGAGGACATTCGATTATGCGTCGGAGTGTGATTGCGCATCGATCGGATACATTCCATCCGTACATTGGTTTTACGTCGAACTCAACGGAGTATGTGTGCATACCTCCTATACGTTCCGGCCGGCCAAAAAGAAATTCGACAAATTGATCGAGCAGTACAAGCTCGTCAAAGTCGAGGACGAATAAATAGAACCGGGGCGGATTCACGTCCGCCCCTCTTAAACACACAAAACTATGGCACGAATTGCATTCCCATCAAAAGGCATAATTTACGACACGGACAAGCAGACCGGCCAACTGCACCAAGTTGCAAATCGCATCACCTTGGGTAGCGGAAGTTGCGAAAAATGTGTCGTAGTTGAAGTTGTGCACGACGATCGAGTAGGGTATTCCTACACACTGGTCGGCTTGAAGACTTTGGAGCGTTTCAGCACGAGGTTCATCTTTGATGAACGCGACTCGGCCAGCGGAGTCATTGCGGATCTTGAATACCCTTCGTTCTTGGCCGCCGATCAGGTAGAAGCGCTTATTGTCCGGGCTATGGCCGCAGCATTAGAGCGAGAACGGCTGGCGGCCATTGCGGCCCGACGTTTGAACCGCGGAGCCTTGATCGTAGACTATTCTGAGAAAGCATTGGCCATCTTTACCGATGATCCGGCAGATGCGGCAGTTTTGGAGCATATCCGCGCGAAACGGAACCCGAATCTGAAATACAAAGGTCGCACGGTCGCCGGCTGGATCTTTCCGAAATGCCGACAAGAGCAGTTGGCGGCCGTGGTAACCATGTGATGAATCACAAACAATCCGAAATGATAATTCAAACTTTGAAAACCATGAAATTACAAGTGCAGATGGTGACCATGTCCCACTTGAGCGATGTGCAGGAGTTGATCCGCTTCGGCGCTCTGGAGCAGGTTCGCCGAGAACTCAACTTTGTCAAATCATTGATGCTCGAATATCCCGATCTGGAGGCTGAGGTTCCGGAGGAGAGGATCAACGAAATCTATACCCGTAACATGGCGGATCTGACTAAGCCGGCCGGACAAATGGATGAACGGAGCAGAGCTCGACGAATGGCTATACAAGCCTACCGGGAAACGTGCCCGTCAGATCGTATCGCCGGCTGTTGTGACGTTTGCGATTGTTGTGCTTTCTCTCAGGCGTTTGTAGAAAAGTTCGACGAGTTGATGAACGGTGGCAAGTGAGTATCTTCTTCCCTTCACGTATCAACATCAGGCCCCGGAGTTTTGCTCTGGGGCCTTTTCGGTAATATTGATATTACGGAATTAATCGGTCCCGTCCATAGCCGGTTGCCGGTTTCCCGGCTATATCGCCGTGCGGATCTTCGATCCTATGCACGGCATTCGAACCCCCTGAACTCGCCACGCCGGGCGACGTTGCCGCCCGGCCCACTCGCGTCCGGCTTCGTCCGGCAAGCTCCCTCGCCGTCCGGGGGAGAGCGGTATTACTCACTCACAACATTGATGCAAAGTTAGCCGATATCGCTGCGACAGCGGCAAGGAGCTTCCGCAGCTGGAGAGCTGCATCCGCCCGTCGGCCCGGTGCGGAAATATTTATCCGCGCGACGCGCCCGTCGGCAAGCCGCCGGTAAATATTTCCTTCCGTGTCCTTGCCTTCGGTCAGTCGCCGCAATCGGCTGTGCGCCGCATCGCTGTTCCGAGCGTTTCGGCAGCGTAGAACTCCGGCGCAGGAGGATAAAGTCTGCAAAAAAGTTATGGATAACAAGCGTTTGACCCGGATTCTCACAATGAAGTTGGAGCGCAAGTACAATCTGGCTCATTGGCCGTTGCTTCTTGAGGTTGAAAGGTCAGTGAATGAGGCCCTGAAGGAAACCGATGAACTGGATTATCTTATGATCCAATTGCGTAATCGGGCCGTGAGGTTCAGTTACCGCAAACAGGATGGTACACTCCGGGAGGCTTTCGGGACACTGAAGCCCTGCTTGCTGGAAGAGTACCGGGCCGAAAGTAAATCCCGCAGCCGTTCGACAAACGACTGTGTGTATTATTTCGACCTTGAGCGTAATGCTTGGCGGTGCTTCTGCCCCGAAAACTTTATTACAGTCCACGAACTTCCGTAGCATGCGCCCCGGAGCGAAAGCTCCGGGGCTTTTTTCTGTTTCGTTTCCGGTGATCGACGGGCCCCGCTGGCCGAGCCGTCGGTAAATATTTCCTTTCAGATACTCCCCCTTTTTTGCTCGTATGTCATACCATGCCCCGGCTACGGGGCATTGGTCGCTCCTAAAACGAACGACTTGCAGGGCGTTGCAAGTCGCTCGTTTCTCCACGTCGCGGTAGGGCACCCCTCGCAACGCGAGGGAGAGCGGTATTTTCTCTCTGGGGACGACCGGGCTGTGGTTTCGCACTCCGGCTGAATTCAAGATTTCTGCGACCTGACGGGTTTCATCCCTTACACGTTGCCTTCAGACCATTCTGATACAAAGTGCGTACACTGCATTTTGCCGGGCAATGAACCCGGTAAATATTTTTTTATAAGTCCCTTCGGGAAGTGTGTTTATGATGAAAAAATTTACCCCGGCAGGCCGGGGCACGCTGAAGAAATTTTTTCAAAAATATTTCCCGGAACCCTTGCGCCGGTTTAGCGGTAGAGAGCGTCCGCCTATTCCCGTGGAACGGGCGGACGCTCCATTCTTATTTCAAAATGTCAGCGTTCGATACGAGTATCAGAAAGGCTCTGAAGGCAACGTGTAAGGGGATGAACCCTCGTTCTTTGAAATCTTGAAAACATCCGTCGGCTGGGAAACCACAGCCCGGCATACCTTCGAGAAAATGATATGTTCGATAGAAAGGATAAAGGGCGTGACGAGGATGTTAGCAGGATTTCGATAACAAAAGTTCTTTGACGTATTAAACAGCTCCGCTCGATGTGGTCGGCGGATGGCGGGGAGCGAAGCCCCAGCGGAGCGCAATATTTAACCTGTTAAAATTTTACGATTATGAAAACTTATTTAGCGACGGTATGCCTGACTAAATCCTACACTGACAAGATGTGTAACCAAGTATTATTACAAAAGGAGTTTTCCGACGAGAAAGCCGCCCATGTTTGGCTGAATAAAGCACTCAAGCGTTACAACTATGTTAAGGGAATTAAAGGTTTGTGTTATGTATCATGGTTTTCGCTGGATGACGAGAACGGTACTCAGCTTTTATATTTTGATTATTTCGCTCCCGAAGCACCTCACGAGATACAGACGCACGTAACGCTCACGAAAAAATATCCGGTTCAAAATAAAACGATTGTCTTGACTGAAAAGTGTAAATGCTACAACCATGCGACATTATGGGTTGATTGGGTTTATATGAAATTTGAAAGTAGCGATAATGCGGCTTTCACAAGTTATAAATTGATAGACAAAACGACCGGAATTGTCATTGATAACTAAATATTTTATGTAAATTAGAGGTGCAGTGCCTCGCAGAACCTCACGATGTACAGGCCAATCGTAATTTTTCAGATGAAACAAACTACTATTGTCGGCAACATCGGCCGGGATGCCGTATGCCGCGAGGGCGACGGCGGTCACAAATTCGTATCGTTCAGTGTCGCGTATGCCGAACGCAAGACGGGTGAAACGGACGAGCAGGGGAATCCGGTAACGGTTGCCCAGTGGGCTGAGTGTGAAATCTACGTCGGCCCGGAAAGTTCGGCCGAGGGGCTTCTGAAATTGCTGACCAAAGGGCGCTTTATCTATGCAGAAGCCTCGGACAAGGCGGAGGCATGGATCGACAAGGACAACCAGTTGCGTTCGAGGATTCTCTATCGGATCACTAACTTTCAGGTTTAACCGGGGTAAGGGGCTGTCTAACAATGTAAAGTTAGGCAGCCCCTTATTTTTCGCGCCGCGCCTTGGGCGCGGTTTTCCCGGAGTTTGCGAGCGTGAATATTATAATATTACGGATAATATTCCTGCGGAACCGGCCATAGCTGCAGCTGGAGAGTTGCGTTCGGCGGCCCAGTTCGGAAATATTGGTCCGCTGTGCCCGTCGATGTTTCGCCGGCAAATATTTTCTTCCGTGTCCTTGTCTTCGGTCATTCGCTGCGATCGGCTGGTGCTGCATTGCTGTTCCGAGCGTTTCGGCAGCATTAAAACTCCAGAGCAGGGGGATAGTCTGCAAAAAGTTATGTCTATATCAGAATTGATTATGTCGATTCTCGTTGAAAACCGTTGAATTTCATTGCCGGCTCTCTTTGCTGTTCGTATTATCATACCATGCCCCGCCTGCGGGGCATTGGTCGCTCCTAAAACGTGCGACTTGCAGGTCGTTGCAAGTCGTACGTTTCTCCACGTCGCGGCAGGGCCCCCTCACTTCGTTCGGGAGAGCGGTATTTTCTCTCTGGGTCCGACCATGCTGCGGGTTTAGGACTCCTGCTGTTTTCAGGATTTCGCCACTTGCGGTCTCACCCCTTACACGTTGCCTTCAGGCCATATCTGATACAAAGGTCGATCGGCGGATTTTGCCGGCCAATGAACCTGACAATTATTTTCCTGCGGCCCTTCGGGTGAAAAAATTAACCCCGGCTTTGCCGGGGCACCCTGAAGTAATTTTTTCAAAAATAATTGTCAGAACCCTTGTTGTGCCGGTTTATAGGTATTGATCTGCCGCCTATGCCCATTCCAAAGAAACGGGCGGCAGCTCGTGTTTATTTCAAAATCTCACCGATCGGAACCAGTATCAGAAAGGCTCTGAAGGCAACGTGTAAGGGGATGATCCCTCGTTCTTTGAAATCTTGAAAACATCCATCGTCCGGCAACCCGCAGCCTGGCGAACCTTCGAGAAAATGAAGTTGTTTGATAGAAAGGATAAAGGGCGTGACGAGGATGTAAGCAAGATTTCAGATACAAGTTCTTTGACATATTGACCAGCTCCGCTCGATGTGGTCGGCGGATGGCGGGGAGCGAAGCCCCAGCGGAGCGCAAATACAATTATCAAATTCTATAGCTATGAAAACGATTAAAAACATCGAGCGTCTTATTAAAGCCCGTGCCGTAACTATGATATGGCGCAATCTTACTGAGTATGGTTTTCACTACCGTGTTCGGGACATCCGGGAAATGATCTATTTCGACAAGAACCTGCATGCTTGGGCTGTACGCATCTTAGTCGAGAAGTGTTGGACTCCCCGATACGAGTGTGGTGAGTTCGGAGATTGCAGTATGTGGATCGACGGTGAGGATGTCTGCCGTTATGAGATTTTCACATGTAGAGGATAAGATACATCAATTCAAATTTATTGTTATGTCAAATTTCAACAAACAACACGCCGCGGATTTTGCACAATGGCGAAGCCGCCACCCGCACGAGGTTTTCGATACATCCGAAGAGGCCGGAATCACCTCGACGCTCAAAGTTGGCGATAAGGTGACATTCACAAACGGATACGGCGTGAAATTTCCGGGCCATCGGGTTCTCGGCTTCTGCAAACCTACTCTTGGCAATCGGTGTGTGTATCTCGATATTGATTGCTATTGGTTCCCGGCGGGCCTTGATGAACTCAAACTTGAAGAGTAATTGAAATTTTCGTAAATTAGAGGCGCAGTGCCTCGCAGAACCTCACGATGTACAGGCCAATCGTAATTTTTCAGATGAAACAAACTACTATTGTCGGCAACATCGGCCGGGATGCCGTATGCCGCGAGGGCGACGGCGGTCACAAATTCGTATCGTTCAGTGTCGCGTATGCCGAACGCAAGACGGGTGAAACGGACGAGCAGGGGAATCCGGTAACGGTTGCCCAGTGGGCTGAGTGTGAAATCTATGTCGGCCCGGAAAGTTCGGCCGAGGGGCTTCTGAAACTGCTGACCAAAGGGCGCTTCATTTATATCGAAGCCGAAGACAAGGCGGAAGCGTGGATTGATAAGAATAACCAACTGCGTTCGAGGATTCTCTATCAGATCACTAACTTTCAAGTCTGAGTGGCTGACTCTCGGCGACCATAAGGCCGCCGAGAGTTCAAAATACGTTTTGGAGAAAAATTTGCTATATTTGCATTATGAAAAAGGAATTGGGTAAATGGCTTATGGACATCGCCAAGTATGTATTGACCGCGGTGGTTGTCATGTCTTTGGTCTCGGATTTGGGCGATGTCCGGTGGCTGATATACGTTTTGGGCTTGCTGACAACAGCGGTATGCTTAGGCGGCGGCTTGATTTTAGTCAGGGATAAAGACACTAAGGTAAAGGAGGATTGAATATGCCAGCTTCGGTTTACATTTTCGGAATTATCATCGTGGCGGTAGTCGCCATCGTTATTTGGAGTAAGACAGACAAAGGCAAGAAGTGGTTGTTGTAATTCTTCTTCCCTTCACGATTCAACATCGCGGCCCGGCAGGTATAACCTGCCGGGCCGTTTATTTTTTCGTGCTTTTTAGGATGCAAGAGCAGCTATTTATTACGTAATACTGCAGGTCTTTTCTAAATACCCCTCTGAAGAATCCACCAGTATCCACTCAATAGCTTACCACGCGGGGACGTGCTCGCCGGATGCTCTCCCTTACCCCTAATAGTTTGCTGCGTGGCCATCGCGTCGGGTCAAGTATGCCCGACGACTCGCTACGCTCGCATGCGCGATGGTCACTTAGAGTTGCTGTTTTTTGATAACCTTTCGGGACATAGTTTTTCGTTTGAGATCGGTACCGGCCATGACCGGCTGCCGGCGTAGCCGGCTATTCCGCCATGTTGATCTCTGATCCTTTGGCGGCTACCCACTTTCTTTGTATCGTAGAGCCAAAGAAAGTGGGGCAAAGAAATCTCCGGTGCGCTCCGTTTGGCCGCGACTACCATGCTGTCGCGGCCAAGCACGGAACCGCCCCTACCTGCGGCAATCCCTGCCGCAGAGATAGGTAGCCTTCGGCGTCCGGGCGCAAGCCGGAGACCTTGCGCCCGGCAGTTGCCGACCCGCTCGTCGCTCCGAGCCTTTCGAGCTCCGTTGAAGGGCTCAAAAGGCTCTGTTCTCTCCTCGCTGCCCCTTTCCGTTCCCCGCCGGGGAAACCTTCTTTTATCCTGCCAGCGCGATAAAAGAAGCAAAACCGCGTCCGCTTTCTTTGTCTTGGGGACACAAAGAAACCCGAACCAAAGAAAAGTCATTCACTCCTACTCTTTGAGCAGATTGTAGGCCTGACCTACAATCCGACTCAACCCCATCGCACAGAAAGCCACCACCATTCGGTCCAGAGCTTCGCCGCAGACCTGCGGACGCAGCCGAGGCTGTTTAGACGTTCCGGATTGAGAGTAAGGCTTGGTTTAGAACTTCTTCCCTTCACTATTCAACATCTCGCCTCGGCGGGGAACTCCAAAATCTTCGCAATGCGGAGATTTTGGAGTCGCAATTTACGCCTCGACAAGCTCGGCGTAAATCATCGGTATTTGTCTATACGCTGCCATGCGCTCCGCCGGGGCCTCGCTTTGGCAGCTGACAAAACCCCCTTTCTCCCCCGACGGGGGATTCCTTCTTTCGTGAAGAAAGAAGCAAAGGGCACCTACACCCGTGCCGGCCGACAAGCGTCCGGCTGTAGGTGCGGAGTTGTCCGAAGGTATTTCCCGGAGGCTGTTTTTGCAGCCTCCGGCAACTCCACCTTGCGGCGGGACGCCGCAAGAGAGCGGTAGAATAATGTTACTCCGATGTCTAAAATGCCGGGCGGTTACTCCCGCCCGTTGTTGCCGGGAAACATTGTTTCCCGGCTGGCATTTTGCGGCCAACGGATTCGGGAAGAGCCACGGCTCTTCCCAAAAACCGGTGTCCGCCGACATCGACCGGACGACCATTTTTCAACTGGCGAAGGCGCGATTACGCAAGCGCAATCTTTCCGGAAAATCCGCATTACTTCCTGCGGATTTTCCGGACGCCTTTACGCCCGTCGAAAAATGCCCTTCCTGTAACATTTTTCTGTGAACAAGCGGGAATCACGCTGAAGCGTGATTCTTGGAAGATTTTGTTATGTGTAAATTCCTGAATATTATTGTATTATGCTTGGTGGGCCTGCGGAAATAATCGGGATTTATGTTGCAATTTATGTAACATTTTTCTGTAATCTATTGGTTTGTAGTGATTTGTGCTCCGACGTTGGGCCCGACTCAATGCAAAAGTTAATCTTTGTAAGATGTTCGTAGTGATTTTCTTCCCAAAAAGTCGATTTAGTGACAAGCGTTTGTAAATCAGGCCCATTTCCTCAAAATAATATTGATATTATTAATTGTTTATGGTTTGCTTATGGCGCAATATTGTGATTCACAGATTGATAAGGGCTACATTTGTCTTGTGTAAATCATGGAAACGGCTATGGATGAATCTCAGAAAGTAATCAGGATCACGAAGTCTGCGGATGAAAAACTTGTCGAAATTGCGAGGCGAAAGCACTTGTCAAAATCCAAAGTAGCGACACGTATCATTACACATTATTATTCGAGTAATATCGGTATGGATTTGCCATCCCCGGAAGACTATAAGGGTCTGGTGACGGCGATGCTGAGTTTGAATGGCAAACTTTCCAAGATTATTGGTCCTGTTGAACGTACCGAAGATTTTATCAAAAGTTTGGTGCGCGAAGATCGCCGCAGCGCTCCCGGATCATTCTCCGGCGCTTCTCAGGATATGGATGCTCCCGATGTTCCCACTCCCTCTTCCGACGATCGTTTGCCTCGCTCGTTCGGACTCTTGGAGCGTCTCTTTTCCGCTGCCACCAGTACGACGGATTTTGAAGGTCATGCCGCCATGCAGATCCGTTTGTCGCAATCCGATTTCAACCAGCTCAAACGCGAATACGAGGAATTATGTACGTCACGCAGTATGTAGACAACACCCGCTACGGTCAGAGTTCCGTTGCCGAATATGCGGGGTATCTTGAGAAAGAGAGCCTTATCCAATCGCAGTTGGATGAGACCTCCTCCCGCCAGCTGTCTGCATACTTGGACAAGCAGAACGATGTGGTCCGGGTCGAAGGCCGAGAGTATTTCTTCAACGGCACGGGCAATACCTACGATACGGAGGATGTCGTGAAGAACATCGATGCGAATGTCCGTGGGCTGAAGAAGAAGGAAGCCCGCTATTATACATTCTCGATCTCTCCCTCGAAGGAAGAAATCGCCCATTTGCGCCGTACGATCGCCGACACGAAGCAGACACTCCTCGAAGCTGGTGAGGCGATCCCTGCGAGGCTGGAGGATGATATGATGCGAAATTATCTGAAGGATTATGCCATACAGTGCATGGATGCCTATGCTCGTAACTTCGGACACCCTGAGATCCACGACAACCGGGACCTGATGTGGTTCGGGATGGTTGAGAAGGACCGTTACTGGAAGAGCCATGATCCCCATGTGCGTAACAATTCCCGGATCGACAAGGAGATCGTCCGTCTGGAAAAGCAACTCGGCGGTGGAAAGGATGATTCCGTGCAACGCCGGATTGCAGATCTCGAAGCGCAATATGTTCGGGAAAGCCATGTCCGCCTTGGCGGGCGTGACGAGATCCTGCGGGCTATGATGCCGAAAGCCGGTGATAACTGGCATATTCACGTCACGGTGAGCCGTCGTGACATCACCAATTCGATCAACCTGAGCCCCAATGCGAATGGCCGGGGCAGCAAGAAACACGTTCTGAACGGCAAGGCTGTTCGCGTCGGTTTTGACCGCGAAGCGTACAAGATCGAATGCGAGCGTCTTTTCGACCGGCTCTTCGCACACCATCGGTTGCAGACCGAGAGCTATGAGGTATCCAAGCGTCTTCGGCATATGTCCGGATTCGCCTTTGAAAAGCAGTTGGCTCAAGACCGTGCGACTCGCCGGGCGGAGGCCGCGGAGTTCCGGCAGTTGGTGAGCGGCGGCTATGGGGAGTACTACGAATCCTTGCTTCAGGCCGAGCGGCTGGATGCACGGCAGTTGATGCGTCTGAAGGGGCAGTTGGTCCGTCAGCTTCGCCTGCTGAATCCAGTGTTGGATGCAACCGCTCTGATGGATTCGAGTGTCGAGGAGTTGCAGGAGGAATTGAATCGCGTTACTATGGATCAAGACCTTTCGCTTCCGCACTGGGGCCAAAGTCTGGGTGTCGGCCTCGGAGACAAGGCTGTCGAGGTTTCGGGTCTACGGGGATATCATCCGGTCCGGACTGCGCATAAGGTCCTGCGCAAGGGGTTGGCCATGCGCCAGGCTGTCGATCGCCGTCGGGACGTCTTTGATCAGTGGTCGGAGATTTACCGGAATGCTTGGCATCGGGAAAACTATGTATTTGATAGTATTGCTACCCGTCGCAATACCGACTGCCTGTTCGCGCAGACGGAGTATCTGGAAGAGGTATTTGAAGGCGATTCGGTACTTCTGGAAAATGCCGTCCGCTACCTCGCGGATACCGAGCGGCAGCTGGTCGGGGAATATGTACAGTGTTTTTGGCCTGAGCGCCAGCGTGAGATTCTGACATCCTTTGCTCGTGAGACCTTTGGGGCCGACGGTGCGTATGTCAAAGACATGAAGGATTTCGAGAGCATGGTCCGGGAGCGATTGCTTCCGGAAGATGCCCGGCGCTGCATTGCGGAAGCCGTAAGCCGTTGTGAGCAGCCTGCGACCTTCGATGCGCTGCGCCTTGAGATCGCAGCCTGTCCTGCGGACCGTGCGGCGGAGTTGACCGTGCAGCTGGAGAATTTCCAGACCGAGCGGATGCAACTCATGGAGCAGCTACGCAGCGTGCTGGCGGATCAAACGCTGGGCGTTCACGCCAAAGAGGAGTCGTTGCTGCGCTTGGCGCTTCAGGACCGTAATATGGACAAGGCTTTGCGGGACCTTCGGGCGGGAGTAGTGAAGATCTACGAAAAGAAGCATCCGGAGCTGAAGCCCCGGCAGCTCCAGAAGCAGTTGAAGGAGTTGTTCGCGGAACTCTCCAAGATCCGCGTGAAGCATCAGGCGGATTTTGCCAAAACCATCGATGCATTTATTCGTGAAGAACTTCCGGGTTATCACCTTCTCGTCGAGAAGCAAACCCAACTTGAACAACTGATCCGGGAGACGACTCTCGATCCCAATAAATGTGCTGAGCGAATTCTTGAGATGAATAATGAACTGGCCCGCGAGGTATCGCCCCATGCGGAGCGTCTCTTCGAGCAGCATAGCCGGCTGTTGTTCGGGCCGGAAGTCCGGCTGCGTAACGAGCATGACTTTTCGGTGTATGTGGATCAGAATTATTCTCCGGAGCAGGCCCGTCGCTATAAGGACTCCCTGAAGGGTGTTTATGCCCGGATCGAGGAAAAGCGCCGGAATATTATTCAGCGTCTTGTCCAGACAATTCCCCAAGAGGACTTGGAGAAGATCCAGCGGCAGCAGAGCTATCTCAATCGCTACATCAACAAATATTTCTCGGCTGCGGAATCCAAGACGAAGAAAGAGGCTTTGCAGCGGCGTGTATCCTCTTCGTGCCGTCGCTCGGTGAGTCCGGTTCCGGAATATAAGGTTTACGGAGCCGTTGCTCAGCGCGATGTCTCGGTGCAGGCTATGGCGAAGGCCGATCAGGTGAAGATGGTGCAGCCGGTCACTCCGCAGCAGTTGGCGATAAAGGCAGCGTTCAAACTCGTTGGAATTTTAACCAAAGGATATTGATATGAATGAACTTCATTTTACGATGAAATTGGCATTGAAACTTTTTGCCGGATTGATTTTGCTGGGTGTCTGGCTTATGGCGCGTCAGCAGGCGAAACTGGATAAACGGAACAGCGAAGCCCGTGCTGAAGCGCGAGAGCAAGGTTTGCCGGAACCTCCGCGAGAGATTATTCCGCGCTCCACCTTGATTATTGCCGGCGTGGCGATCCTGTTCTTGATTATAGTCTTGTTCTGGGGAAACGAGTCTACGTTATGACAAAGTTCAGTAACAGAGATTCCGACCTTTGGCCGCGGATTGAAATGGTAGTTCGATGGTCATGTATGTCGGTTAACGCCTTTGCCCGGCATATCGGGCTTCCGCGTGGTGAGAACCTCTATCAGATAAAGAGAGGGAATAACGGGCTTTCCATCCATGTCGCCGACATGATTTGTGAAAAGTTTCCTGAGATCGATGAGTTGTGGCTTCTGACGGGCAAAAACAATATGTTTCTCTCAATGGATAAGTGCCGTTGCCGCGAAGCCGCGCCGGACCCCATGTATTCTGCGACGTCAGGACCGGTTGATCCTTGCCGATTATGTATTGCCGGGAGAATTCTGCCCGTGTTGCTCCAGAAGGGAGTGTGCAACCCCGTCGGCATGGCCTTCCGATATACGGAGGATTTGATTTCAAAATACCAAAACATCGAATGATTATGACTCTGTTGGGATGGTTTCTGTTGACGGCGGTGTTGATCCCGCTGCTTTATCTCTGGCGACGTCCTGCCGGAATCATAGCAGGCCTTGCAGGGCTTCTGGTTCCGGGTGGACTCTACCTCTGGGCGGGTCTTTCACTGCGGACCTACACATGGTCATGGGCGTTGCCGTTGCTGGCGGGGCAATGCCTGTTCATTCCCCTTGTGCGGTTCCTGTATGTCCGGATTTGCCGGCTTCTGAACGGCTGGTCTAAGTTCAACTTGGAGATCGAAGATAGCAATGGCCACCTGCACTATGTGAAGGGTATCAATCAGGGAACCTATATCAACGGCGGTTCGGGCAGCGGTAAGACAGCGAGTTGCAATACGGCCTATGCCCGACATGCAGCACAATTCGGTATGTCAGTCTTGGTTCATGACCTAAAAAAATATGAACTTTCGGAGGTTCTTTATCCGATCTTCCGGGCTGCTGGGCTTCCATACCATGTTTTTGCGCTTTTCGACCCTGAAAGGTCGGTGCGTATCAATCCGATTTCCCCGGAGTATATTCCCGACGAGGCATCGCTGCGCTCGCGCGTGAAGTCCTTTATCGTTGCCGTGCAGGGCCGGGAGTCCGACGACTCGACTTCTGATTTCTTCAACAATTCGGCCTCATCGCTTTTGGAGGCGCTGATCTGGTATCTGAAACGCTATGCTCCTGAGCACTGCAACCTCCCGTTCGTGATGTCGATACTTAACAATCCGGAGCACCTGCGGTTGGAGGAAGGTCGGAAGGTTCTTCCTTTCGGGAAGCTGGAGCGCCTTCTCAAAGCCGATGCGCAGGTCTATTCGATGGCTGCCGCGTTCTTTCAAGGCACAGGCAATGCCGACACTACGAGCAACATCCTCCAGACGCTTATTCTTGCGTTGAACACGATCAATACGGATGCGGGTTTCTATTTGTTGAGTGATAACGAGATCAATCTGCGGATCAATACTCCGGGATCGAAGATCGGCCTTGGATTGGTGAATGATCCACGAAACACGACGGCCTATGCTCCGATCCTTGCGATGATCGCCGATGCCACGCTTACGATGATGAGCGAACGGGGCGGGGTTCCCGCCGTAGCCTTGCTGGATGAAGCTCCGGAACTCCCGCTGCTGCGTGTGCAGAACTATATGGCTACGCTGCGTAGCTTAGGAATCTGTATTGTCTATACGACGCAGGACCTTAGCCAGATACAGCGGACTCAGGGCGGCAAGGAGTATAACCAGCGTACTGTTCTTTCGAACTTGGCGCATCAGTTCCTTGGGCGCACGAGCCTCGAACATACCGCCAAGTATTACGAAGGCATGATGCCGCAGGTTGATCGCATCGAGCGCAGTTACAGCACCTCTTCGAACGGTTCGAGTACCACACGGCGTAAGGTGAAACGTCCCCTGTACGAACGCTCGGAGTTCTATTCGCTCAAACAAGGTGAATTCATCTACTTCCACGGCCGGGTCGAGCGTTTCCGGTTCAAGTACTATCCGGGCTCCAAACTCCTACCTCCGCAAGTTCGGGATTTGGACCCGGCGCAAATGCGGCTCGTTGCCGAGCAGATCCGGCGTGATGCAGCAGAATTTATGAACAGATTTTCCAATATATGATTTCAACTATGAAAAAACGACTTTTTACGGCTGCCGCAATCTTGCTTGCTGCACCTCTTTTCGCCCAGACGATCAGCTGGGACCTGTCGCCTGTTACGGCATCGCTTCGCACGTTGGTTCCCAATCTGTTGGGTCTGCTATGCTTTGTGGCCTTATTCGGCTGGACGATCTGGAACCTTGTTCAGAACTGGAAAGATCGTGCTGAGATCCTTTCCAATGCCGGCTGGGCTCTGGTGATTATTGCCGTCGGCTATGGTATGGTGTACGGTGCGATGAATGTTTTGCTGCGATGAAGTTGTATGTCAATCGCCGTATCCGGGACAAGGCGATGGTGTTGGGGCTTCCTGCCGAGAACTTTCTTATCTGCTTGGGCTTGACATGTGCCCCTGTGCTTATCGTGGTGTTTCTTCCGGTGTTTATCATCGTATGGATTCCGTGGGCATGCGGGATCTATTGGCTTTTCCGCAATATGGAGCGTCTGAAACGTAACCTGCATTACGGAAAACAATATCCCCTTCATCTTAAAAACCGCTGATGATGTTTCATGCTATCTTGATTCTGCTGGTGTCGATCGTCGGACTTGTCGTCTGGCTGTTGTTCCAGTCGTATCCCCGCCCGAAGTCCCATAGCTTCAATGCTTCGGAGCTTCTGGAGGACGTTTCCAATAATCGGCTGTTGACCATTCAGGGCGATGTCGCCTTCTGCTATCGGTTGCAGCTTCCGGAGGTTCGATCGTTGTCCGAGGATCAATACGACCGCTTGAATGAGATCTGGCGTGTCGCCCTAAAGGATCTTCCGCAGGGGACGATCATCTTGCGTAGTGATCGGTACGACCGGCAGTTGTTCGACGCCTCGGCGATGCCGGAAAACTCGTACATACAGCGTGAGGAGAAGGCATTTGCCGCGGGACGTATGCAGACGTGCGACATGTCCTGCCTGTTCGTCGTGTTCACGGGCTTCCGTGCGACGCGCGATCCGCGGTCCCAGAATCCCTTTGTACCGCTGACTCACGCCACGTTCTGTTCTGAGGATCAAGAGTACGTGCGCTTTACCCGTGCAGTCGATTCGATGTACCTTCAGTTTCAAGGTTCCGGGATCATCGGTATTGAGCCGTTCGGGGAGGAGGAGGTTCGTGAATATACCCGTTATTTCTTCAATGGATTTCAGACCGACTACCTGACGGATGTGGATGCTGCGGGGTGTGATTTCCGTGTCGGCGACCGCTATGTCGGCGCCGTGAGCCTTGAGCATGAGCGTCAGTTCCCGGAGGTCCTGACTACACCGGCGCCGGGTCAGGGTTCGCAGCTTCCGGTGGGGATCATGGAAGAGCTGGGCATCCTGTTGCCTGTTCCGCATCTGTATAATCAGATTATACGGATTTCAGGGCATGAGCAGGAGTATGCGCTTGTCAAACAGACTTTGGACACCTTTCGCAAGAACCGGGGGTTCTCGGAGGAGAACGACGACCAAGTGCGGCGTCTGGACCGCACGCGCGAAGAGATCAGCGACGATTTGGATGCTATGTTGGTCCGGGGACATACGAATGTCATCTTCTGGGGTGAGAGTGCTGAAGAGGTAAAAGAGTACCGAACGCGGATAACGAATTATTTGAGGCAGGTTCGTGATTTCGAGCCTTCGGTGCCGATGGGTGCGGAGCTTCGCAATATCGTGTTCTGCTCACATCCTGCAACGGTAACCTGCATGGACCGGGATTCGTTTTACTTGGTTGATCTTCGGCAGGCGTTGGCGCTGTTTCAGCATACGGGAAGTTACAGGTCGGATGCCGAAGGCGTTTTTTTCAGTGATCCTGTCAACCATCTGCCGTTGCGCTACGATCTCTACGATCCACATCGGAAATATGTCGATTCCCGCAATATTGCGGTGATAGGACGCACGGGAGGAGGTAAAACGGTGGATTTGGAGAAGATCGTCGGGGACTATCACAATGATTCTGCAGCGGAATACGTGAACATCATCATCGACTGCGGCGGCTCGTATGACAAGGCCGCCCGGCTGTATGATCCTGAGGAGGTTTTTATCTTCCGCTACAACAGTAGTGACCCCTTAGGGCTTGATCCGTTTGCCGTTGCCGACGTCGACAATGGTGAGAGTGTGGACGACATTTGTGAGACGCTGTGGCTTATCATTAAGCCGGGAGGTATTCCGACGGCCGAGGAAGAGGTGTCGCTGCGCAAGATCGTCATGTCGTACCTGCATATCGTCGCAGCCCCCTCTTGGCCGGGATTCTACGTCTGGCTGCGCGACAACTATCAGCTGATTCTTGAGAAGAACGAGATCCGCAGCGCTTATTTCGACGTGAGCCAGTTTGTACACAACGGCAGCGAGTGGTGCGAGGGCGGCAGCTATGGGAATGTTTTTGCCCGCAGTGAGGACCCAACAACCAGGTTGAAGGGGAAACGGCTGCTGATCTTCGAATTGGAAAATATCCGCTCGAAACCCCAGTTGTTGAGTATCGTCGTACACCTGATCGGCATCACCATCCGGACGCTTGTCTGGGAGCAGATGGGTAAGCGGGGCTTCATTATCTACGAGGAGTTTGCCGAGTTGATGCAGAAGCCGGTGATCTTCGGTGCCGTGCTGTACCAGATGCAGGCGATCCGTAAGAAAGGCGGTTCGGCGTGTATCGTTTTGCAGAACCTCGACCAGCTGGCGTTGAACGCCGAGGACAGGTATAAGAAAGACGGAGGAGCTGCCGGCGCCTTGATGAAGAACATCGAGACGGTGATCTTTCTGGCCGGAGCAGATCCCACTGGCTTTGAGAAATACTCGACGGGCTTCACCGAGCATGACCGGCAATGCGTCTTGTCGCTGAGGAACAACTTCAATACGCCGCCCATGTATTCCTCTTTCTACATTTACCGGAGTAAGAAATCGACCCTGATGAGTCTTTGCATAAGCCCTCGGACCTATCTGGCATTCCAGACCGAGGGTGAAGTTTGTGACGAGCTCGGTCGGCTGTATGCCCAAACCAAGTCGATGGAACGAGCCATCGAGCAATACGAACGGATTCACAGTGCAAATTAATACTTCTATACTTATGAAACGATTATTCTTAATTTTTGCAGTTATTTGCGGAGCTGCTCAGGTGCAGGCCCAAATGGTTGTGGCGGCTCCGTCCCTTGAAGTTCAGGAGGCTCTGAACCACGTCGAGCAGATGCAGCAGGCTGTCCAGACCTACCAGACGATGATGGGTGTGAAGCAGGGTATCGATAAAACCGTCGATGCCGTTGAGAAGGTCAACAGCAAGCTGGCTACGATCCGCGAGGTGCAGGAGATCGCCACCCGCTCGGCGGCCTGCGTTAAAAGGATTCAGCAGGTTTATGACAAGATTTCGGCCATGAAGGTCGACCGGCGCTATACGACCAACCTGTTGTCGTTGTGCAGCCAGACGACGCGCGAGTGCGTCAACGTCACAGCCTATGGCGCGAAGATCTTTACGAGCAATTTCCTCCGACTGAGCGACGCGGAACGCCTGAACGAAACCCGGCAGGTCCTCGACAACATCGACAAGCTCTTGGCCCGTGTAAACTATATCAATCTTCAGGCGGATGCCGTGAAGTTCAACAACCAGTTATTGAACGCATATTTCAAGTGATATGAATCTGGATTTTTTGGACCAACTCGTCATTTCCCAAGCGACGATCCCTCCGGTAGTAAGTCGTATCGCAGGTTTTTTTCTCTTGGTGCAAGCCTTGCTTATCGTCCTTCAGAAGAAGAACGATCCGCATAAGGCCATATGGGAGGATATTCAGGGCGTTCTGCTGGCCGGCCTTGTGGTGTTCCTGTTCCCGGAATTTATCCAATTCGCCGAACTGCTGGTGAACTCTACGGCACAGATTACGGCGAATCCGCAAAGTATGATTGCGGATCTTATGCAAACGACGCTTCTTGGCGAAGAGGCCGTAGAGGAAGAATCCGGCGGAGGCTTTTTTTCGTCGATAACTGGCATGTTCACGTCGTTTATGAATGGTGGAAGCGCCAATGTCGGCTCCTTTATGATTGCCAACTATATTCTCAAGCCGTTGGCCGATATTGTCAACGTACTATGTTTCCCGACTTATATGTTCATTCGTGCGGCGTCGCTGAAGATCGCCTACTTCGTAGCGCCACTGGTCCTTGTTCTGGGGGCTTTCGAGCCTTTCAGGGCTTTGTGGAAGCATTGGTTTATGATCTATTTCGCGTTGCTGTTCGCCGGCCCCGCTCTTGTTCTGGCCAACAACTTTTGTGAGGATTGTTTCGCAGTCTACATCAACCTGACGGATTCCCCGATTCTCGGTTTCATCATGGTTGCTTTGGCGCGGTTCAAGATATTTCAGGCCGTATTGGATTTATGTTACAGAATATTTCGAGTATAGCCATGATTCCTGAAAAGATACAATCCATGCGCCGTAATCTGGTACGTAATAACCTTATCACGATTCTTTGCCTTATGCTGGTTCTGGTATGTTTTGTCCTGAACTACCTCGAACGGCGTGAGGAACGAGAGGAGCGTATGAAGTACGCCTATTATGTAGCGACCGACGGCGAAGTCATTCCGGCCCGCTACGCCCAACGGCGGGACAATATCGAGATCGAGATCCGCCACCATCTGTCCATGTTTGTCGATGATTGGTACAGTCTGACACAATACGATTGGGAACGTAAGGCGGAGGCCGCCGGGTGGCTCGGAGGCAATAGCCTCCGGGATGCTTTCCTGACCCGTCAGAAGTCTGGTTTTTTCAACCGTTTCATCCAGAGAAATGTGGTTCAGGAGGCGACGATCAAAGATTTGATGATCCACTCCGCAGTAGATGGGAGTTTCACCTTTGAGTTGGTTGTGGATATTCAAGAGCGGATGGATGCCTACTCACGGCTGTGGAGAGTCTTGGCCAGCGGGTCGATCCACGTTATCGAGCGCAGTTGGCCGCATAATCCCCACGGTCTTGTGATCGAACCCTATTTGGAGAATAAAATTTTTGAAGTCCATGAATAAACGCATGAAAATCCTGCTGATTGCAGGTGCGGTCATGGTGTTGCTGCTCGTCGCCGGCTACTTGAAACAGCAGGACCGGAACAGCGATGGTTCGCAGAACAGCGTGACATCAATCGAGGCCGCAATCGATGATAAGACTTACACGTCCAAGAAGGCGGCTTATGAGGCATATGCCAATGAAAAGGAGAGTTTCTACAACCGTCCTCCGAGCGGATTTGAACCTATGGCCGAACACCCTGAGCCGTCGGCCTCCAAATCGGAGAATGCGCAGTCCCCACCGGTCACGACGCTCCGGGTTGATCGAAAAGCCTCGGAGGAGCAGTTCGATGCCGCCTATGAGGAGATTGCGCAGAACATGGATCAGATCTATGAGGGTGAAACGTCTGTTGGCCGGTCCCGGCAGACCGCGTCGAGTGCTCCGGATGGGCCGGCGACGAATGAGCAGGTGGTGGATGAGGCTACCCGTCGTAGGCAGGCCATGATGCGCGATTGGGGAGTCGGCCAGTCCTCACAACCGGGACAAGGCAATCCTCCGGGAGCCTCCATGTTCCGGGCCGTGATTCACGGTACGCAGCTCGTTAAGTCCGGGCAGACGGCATTGTTCCGGACCAAAGAACCGATTCGCTACGGCAGCTTGATAGTCCCGGCCAATACGCTGCTATCCGGAGTCGCGGCGATCTCGGAAAACAGACTTTCCGTGAAGATCAATTCGGTGCGCATGGGCCGCGAGGTGTTCTCCCTGCCATTGGCCGTCTATGGGTCGGACGGGATTCAGGGAATACCGCTCAACTACGACGAAGTAGGGAAGATTGCCAACTCGCAGACATCCATGACGGCGGTTCAGGAGGCCAGCACGGCCGTGTCCCAGTACGGAGGAACGGTCGGCCGGGTTGTCGGGTCGATGATCTCCGGAGTCGGCAACCAAGTGCGCAGCGCCAAGACCGTAGAGATAAAACTGATAGACAATCAGATCGTAATTCTTAAAATCGACGAAAGATGAAAAGATATTTATTCGTGATGGCCGTTTTGAGCATGGCGTTTCCGGCAACGGCACAACAACGGATCGAGTGGCGGCGGGACAAGGTGACGCAGATTATCTTCCCGGCCGATGTCGTGAAATTCCGGACCGGATACACCTCCGATGATGCTATCTCGCAGAGCGACGGTCGTGTGATGTATATTCAGCCGGTGGATACGATGCCCGAAACGAACCTGAACGTGCAAACCGCCGACGGACGCTATTACGCTTTCGATGTGGTATATAATAACGCGGCTTCGGAGGTCAACTATATCGTATCTCCGTCGATGGCCATTTATCAGGAAGAGCAACTCTCCGAAGATCCGCAGACAGAGCCCCGGCCTTTCGGAGCGGAACAGCCGGCGGTCATAGATGAGACCCCGGTCGAAAGGTTGACGCCGGAGCAGCTGTTCGCCAAAGTCCGGAAACAACCCGATTATATCGTGGCCAACAATGTGGCCCGGCTCCAAAAACTCACCATACTGCTCAAAGGTGTCTATGTGGATAACACGCATGTCTACTTCAAGTTCCGTCTTGAGAATAGCAGCAACGTCCCCTTCGACGTCGATTATATCGCATTCTCCGTCACGGCTCGCAAGACGAAGAAGACATCGACGCAGGAACGTTTGCAGATCCTTCCCGTCGGGGTCGATACGAAGATTCACCGCGTGGATGCAAAGTCCTCCTGTGAGGTGATCTACCGCTTTGAGAAGTTCACCATAGGTAAGGAGAAAATTCTGCTGGCCGAGGTGCTTGAGCAGGGAGGTGATCGTAATATCGCGCTCAGAATCCCCGAAGACTTTATCATCGAGGCCCGTAGACTATGAGCCGGCGAAAGGGATTCCGGGCTTTCTGGAAAGCTGAAGGAGAATTAGGGCGAACGGCGCTCAGGGCTGCCGGGCACTTGTTCCGGGCGCTTTATTGTGAGATAGAAAAGTTCATAACCACTTTTAAGCAAAAGAGAAATGAGAAAGAAAATCATGTTGTCGATGCTGGCCATTATGACGGCAGTGACCGTACAGGCACAGATCGGCTATAAGGGGCAGGTGACTGCGGCCATCGATGGCGGTATCACGCACCTCGGAGGATTCGTCGGTGCGGCACGGATCGGGGCCTACCTTTCCCCGCATTCGGTATTAGGGGGCGGTGTGATGTTCGACAAAACTCGCTATGATGCCACGCTGGGAGATTCGTTCGATGCAGCGCAGTGGCTCGGTGAGATTCATTATCAATATGCTGTAGTGCTGAACAGGTTTGTGCTGCTACCGTCCGGAGGGCTTCTTCTTGGGGGTGAGAGTTGTGATAGGCTGTCACGTCAGGGTAATCTGCTGCCCTATCAGAACCAGTTCGTGTACGGCCTTTTCGCCGAATTCGGTGTGGAGTATGTGTTCGGCAGGCATTGGGCGGTAGCTGTCAACCCTCGGTTGCAATACTTGATGAAAACCAGTTTCGATAGTTTGAAGTTGTCTGGAAGCGTTGGGCTGAAGTATTACTTTTGAGATTAATGCCGGACTGTTGTTGATATAGTCTAATCAAGGGTAAATGTAGTTTTAGTGAAAAAATAGTATGAAACAAATTTGTTTCGTGAGAATATATTTTTACCTTTGTACCAAAGATATATCTGATGACACTGAAAGAAGCATTTTCATTATTGATAACGCAACCTCTTTGGTATAAGAACAGCGATTATATCAGACAGCAGGCTGTGCGGGACAAACGCCTGTTCTTGGCTGGCAAGTCTATTCCTGAAGAACGTATCCGGGAATATTTACGTGCTGCCGGCTGGGAGCAGACTCAAGAAGAACAATGGACGGAAAAAGATGGAAAATAAGGATATAGTATACCAGCTCATCGCCAACGATGCTGTCCAAATGAATAATGGGGATAACATGGTTGATGTGTCTACGGCTTATCTGGCCATTGACCGTGCCCGGTCTGATGAACGGCATCAGTTGTTGGCCGGCTGGGAACCGACAACGAAGCCAATTCCGACGACCGACCTTGTGGATGTCCTTTTTTCAGATGGTACGATCCGCGAGATTGTAGGCGATCATATAAGTAATTGGGTGTATCCATATATTAAGGTCGGATATGCTGTGGCTTGGCGGCTGCGAGACGGTGATGTGAATGTTAATGAAATTGAAAAATAGAAGGCTTCTTCCCTTCACTATTCAACACAATAGCCCAGATGGCAGAATGCGATGATAAATTGAGCCTCGCGGCATATCTGAAAGCACTGATGCGGAGCTTGGTCCCACGTCATGAGGAAAAAGAAGCGATCTGTTCAATGCTGCTGGATGAGTTGGTATTGGAGGTTGTGCCCGGTAATAAATAAATATACAATGGCAAAAGGAAAATATACACGCAAAGAGGCTGGAATTAAGGCTTATATGGAGGTCACCGGAGAGGAGTTGCCATCGCGTGTTACAGTTGCGGAAATACGTGAGTATTCGAAAGCGTTGCCGGAGGATCAGCGCAAGCGCTGCCACGAGCTGTACCTTCACTACATGAGTATCGGCCGGTCCGAGTATCTTGAGCATTATAGTAATCACTAATCAAACAGAAGATGGATATTCAAGTTATACAGAATAAAATTTACGAGATCCGTGGCCAGCGGGTCATGTTAGACCGGGATTTGGCCGAATTGTATCAGGTTACAACCGGAGCGTTGAACCAGGCGGTAAAACGCAATGTAGCGCGTTTTCCATCCGATTTTATGTTTCAGTTGACTGATGCAGAAACGGAAAATTGGAAATCACAAATTGTGATAACCAATTCTATTAAAATGGGCCTCCGTCATAATCCCTACGCTTTCACCGAACAAGGCGTATCCATGTTATCGGCCGTATTGAAGAGTTCAGTCGCAATACAAACGAGCATTACAATTATGCGGGCTTTTGTTGCCATGCGTAACCATATTCTGCAATCTACCCAAGTTTCGGCCGAGTTGCTGGAGTTGCGTAGCCGGTTGCAGCT
>OBVC01000376.1_pt1 | contig 23932 bp, 18 predicted proteins | sample 1494991 | NCBI WGS metagenome assembly OBVC01 (sample SAMEA2579955, study PRJEB22360) | human gut metagenome
CGGCGGAGCAGGGTGGACCGTGGTCTTTCCGTCGATCGTGCCCTCGCCGCCCGCCAGCTTTCTCGTTCCGTAAATGCATTCCAGAAACTCTGTCCGCCCGCTTCCGCATAGGCCAAACATTCCGGTGATCTGACCGGACTTTACGTTCAGGTCGACGCCGCGGACGATTCCGTCTTTGGAGCGGATCCCATGGACTTCCAGAGCTGTTTTTCCAATCTTTCCTTCGGCATCCTTTCCCGTTTCCGCATCTTCAACGCCAGACGCAGCCTCATTCCCGCTCATCAGCCGTACCAGCTCTTTTCTGCTGGTTCCTGCCGTATCCACCGTGGACACCAGCGTTCCGTTTCTCAAGACTGTGACCCGATCTGTCAGCTCCATGATCTCTTCCAGCCTGTGCGTCACATAGAGAACCGAAGTCCCCTTTGCCTTTAAGTTTCTCACAATAGAGAACAGCAGGTTCGTCTCCTTATCGGAGAGTGATGCCGTCGGCTCATCAAGGATCAACAGCTTGCAGTCGCTCATCATCGCCCGGACGATCTCCACGCATTTTTTCTGTGCCGGGGTCATCATGGACACCGGTTTCTTAAGATCAAGATGGATCCCAAGCTCCGCCGCCTTTGCTTCGGTTTCCCGTTCCATCTCTTTCCACTGGATGATCCCTCCCTTTACCGGGTACGGTCTTCCGAGACAGATATTTTCCATTCCCGTAAATGCCGGGATCAGGACGTTGTCCTGAAAGATAATGTTGATCCCCAGCTTCCGGCTCTCTTCCGGTCGGATCACCTCCGGAAGATCTTTTCCGTTCCACAGGATGTTTCCGACATCTCTCTTATAGACACCGCCGAGGATCTTGATGAACGTGGATTTTCCGGCTCCGTTCTCACCGATGAGGCCATGGACCTCCCCCTCACCGAGGGAGAAGTCTAGACCTTTTAATGCGTATACACCGTTAAATTTTTTATCTACGCTCTTTACATCCAGCAACATCCTGTTTACCTGCCTTAATTTTTGTTTCTATTCTCCGTTTTATGCCTGTTCAGCGTTTTTAGTATCATGCCCATTGAAACAGCACTTTTAAAATTTTTCGGCATTTTTATCCGGATTCATTTGCTTACTGTGCATTCTCCTGTGTGATCAGCTCCGCCGGTGCGTACATCTCACCTTTTTCGATCTCCTCACCGGCAAAGTACTTGTCCATCTGTTCGCACACGATATCTGCCATTCCCTCAAAGTTCTGTTTTACAGTTGCCTTTAAGTTTGTTCCATCCTTGATCATCTCAACAGCCTGCTCGTTTCCGTCAACGCCTGTGACGATGACCTCATCACGTCCTGCCTCCTGAAGTGCCTTTGCAGCGCCGATGGCCGGTTCATCCCATGCCGCAAATACGGCTGTGATGGAATCCTTGTCCGGATTTGCTGTTAAGAGGTTTGCTACGATATCCTGCGCGTCATTGATCGGCTGCTCTGCCGGAACGTGCTGCTCTGTGATCAGCTTGATATCCGGATATTCCTTAATAATATCGTCAAATGCCTCGCAACGCTTTACAACGCCCGGATGCGGTCTGTGTGTCAGGGCGATCACGGTTCCCTTTCCACCCATCAGATCGTCAAATAAGTACCTCACAATGAGCTCACCCATCTGGTAGTTGTCGCTTGTCGCGTTGATCTGCATTCCATCGATAAATCCGCTGTCGCATCCGAATACCGGAATATCTGCATCAAAGGCGTCCTGGAGCTGGTTCGCTACCTGGTTCGGATCGGCGCTTACAAGGACGATCCCATCGGTTCCGGAAGAAACAACATCCTCGATCCGGCTCGCAAGCTCCGCAAAATCGTTTGCCGTATCGATCACGAATACTTCCGCGCCCTCAGCTTCCAGATCTTCCTTAATATAGCCTGCCATCTGGTTGGTCGTGACAGATGTGAGATATGGGGTCATAACGGAGATCTTCTTTCCGGCAAGTGCGCCGCCCTCTGTCTTTTCCGCCTCGGTCTCTGTCCCGGAAGCCGCCTCTGTGGCTGCAGCTGTTGTTGTCTCGGCCGCCGTTGTCGTCTTCTCGTCCGCCTCTGTGGAGCATCCGGTAAGCAGGATTCCTGCAAGAGCTGCGGCGGCAGCAAGGCTCATGATGGTTTTCATTTTTCTCATAATCATTTCCTCCTCGTTTTTGTCGACTGCCTCTTGCGGGAATAAGTAAGGGATGCCGCTCCGAAAAGTTCTTTTTTTGAACTAAAAAATCCCGGACATAGTTTTCACTATGCCGGGACGAAATCTTTCGTGGTGCCACCCGATTTCACAGATCAGTCTTCCTCGAAAGCCAACTGCTCCGTGCCTACGGCACTCCCACAGTTGCCGCCTCCATTCGTAATCCGGGCTATCGCCCTACTTACTCATGTAGGCTTGGTTGTCAAATGTCTATCCAGCCTGACAACACTTTCAAACAAAAATAGCAGCTATCCCACATCGGAATATCTGCCACCAATCTGTCTCATTTCAGAGTACGGAAATCTCTTTCGATACTCTTATCCTTTAACGCAGGAATCACGGCCGCAGCTACTCGAATCTCTTTCACCTGGCGTCTCACAAACCCATTCCATAGGGAATTCCATACTGTCTTCCACCACCGACAGCTCTCTGTGATTTCATTCCGAATGTACTCTCTTTGCTCATCGACTTTTTGTTTTTAATTTTTATGGATTAAAGATTAGCACACTTCTTTCCATATGTCAATTTTATTTTCAGAATCTTTGCTATTAAAAATTCCTATATCCAGTCACTATTTTTTCCAATCATATCCGGTTCAAACAGAAATCGGTTCCTGAAAGACTGTCCATGATCGGAGCCGCTGTCTCTTTATTGACAGTCTTTTCCATTTTGTAGAAACAAAAGTTACATAATTCTTATTTTTTGATTATTGTGCCGAATTAAGTAAAGTTAATTTAAAAAATACTTGACTTTTTTTCTTAAGCACATAATTTTATTAACGATCCATTCCAACTATCAAAGGCGATAACTTCTGACAAAAGTACGCCTTTCTTTTTTACCCGGACTTCACTGTAAGATCATTAAGCAGTTTATCCGGTTCTCCGGAAGCGACTGCCGGATACCCACCGGCACCGGAGATTCCCCACCCGGATCGTTCGTAAAAGAAAAGAGAGAGGAGAGATTCATTTATGAAGAAGAGACGACTTATTGCACTCGCAGCTGCAGCCGTTATGGCAGCATCTTCCCTGGCAGGATGCGGCGGTTCCCAGACATCCTCCACAACAGCAGCAGGTTCCACTGCTGAAACAGCAGCGGCTTCCTCCAATGCGGTATCCCCGGACGCAAAATCTACGGATCAGACACTCGGCGGCGGTATCGCGGTCGGCTCAAGCGACGGCGAAGCAGTGAAAGGCGGAACGCTTGTTGTGTCAATGCCTTCATCCCCACGCACCCTTGATCCGAAAGCCTACTCAACCATGTACGAGAACCACATTATGTACAATGTTCTCGATACCCTGTTTGTCTGGGATAAGGATTACAAAGAGGTGATCCCGAGTCTGGCAACTGATTACACTGTCAGTGATGACGGCCTGACCTACACCATCAACCTCCGTGATGATGTATACTTCCAGAAAGGTAAATTCCAGGACGGAAGAAAGATGACCGCGGATGATGTTGTATACTCTCTTGAACGAAGTAAAGAGGAGAGTACCACAGACCGTATCTGCCGCGATTTCTTCGATTACTGCGAAGCTGCAAGCCCGACACAGGTCGTTATCCATATGAAATCCGTTGCAGGACCGTTTATCTCCCAGTTAGCCGGTATCGGAAACGCGATCCTCCCGAAAGAAGAAGTTGAAGGCTGGGGAGAAGACTTCGGTTCCCACATCGTCGGCACAGGTGCTTTCACACTGGAAGAGATCGTAACCGATGAAAAAGTCACATTAAAGAAAAATGAGAATTACTGGGGCACAGAGCCGAACGTAGACGGTATTGAGTTCCGAATCATCTCCGATTCCAATCAGGCGATCAACGCAGTCCAGACCGGTGAGGTCGACATTGCGATGTATCTTCAGGGCGAAGCTATCAAGCGTGCGCAGGATGCGGACCTCTTACTTCAGGCCCCGAGTTCCGCTGTCACCTTTGTCCGCTTCAATATGCAGAACGGACCGACCGCAAACGCTGATGTCAGAAAAGCACTCACAATGGCTGTCGATATCGACTCCATGGTAGCCGGTATCTATCAGTACGGCGAAGGCACAAGAGCTTATCAGCCGCTTCCGGTATACTCCTTCGCTTACGACACGGCATACAATGATCTTGTACCGTCCTACGATCCGGAAGGTGCAAAGAAGCTCCTCGCAGAAGCAGGCTACCCGGATGGCTTTACCATGAGCCTTTACATTGGTTCCACTACCTATCGCGAGAAGATGGCACAGATGTTACAGTACTACTGGAGCCAGATCGGTGTAACACTTGATATCAAGTCTTCCACCATGGCCGACTGGTCCGCAGCGGTCGTTGATTCCTGGCAGTCCGATGTTGTAAACAGCTACGGAGTAAGCTGGAACAGCGATCCGGATCCTTACGGTTTCCTTGGAAAGTTCTTCAGCTCCCAGACACTTCACGCCTCCTCCAACGCAGGCGGCTACAACGATGCGGAACTGGATGAGCTCTTAAATGAAGGCTTTGGATCCACAGACAACGCAAAGCGCGCGGAGTCCTATAAGAAAGTCATTGAGAAGGTTATGAACGAATACACCGGTATCTACTACGCATACGAGTGCCGGAACTGGGCCGTATCCCCGAAGGTACATAACGCAGTTCTCCGTGCCGATAATCAGATGTTAGTCGCAACACCATTCAACAATATCTGGGTTGAAAAATAGAATTTGACGACCAAACCGGTTTGAGTAAGCAGGGTGATAGCCCGGATTACGAAAACCGGCGGTCGCTGCGTGAGTGCTAAAGACACAAAGCAGCTGGATTCCACACATAGAAAGGGGGAGGCAAATCCTAAGTTTGTTTCCCTTTTTCTGTACACTCACAGAGATTTAACTGTTCCATTCTCTTCACATTCTTCCCGGTGAAGAGAACAGGACAGCTATGAAAGGATTGGATTTATATGGGAAAGATCATCATAAAACGATTATTGCAGACGATTCCCACACTTCTGGTCGTCGTCACACTTACCTTCTGCCTCACACGAATGCTTCCGGGCGATCCGGCAGTGGCGATCTTAGGTATCGAGGCAAATGCGGAGGACATCGAAGCTATGAGAGCCGAGATGAACCTCGACAAATCACTCCCTGAGCAGTACGCCCTCTATCTTGGCGGACTTGTCCACGGTGACTTTGGTTACTCCTACAGCTACCGTCAGGACGTTCTTCCACTCATCACTTCCAGAATTCCGAACACATTAACCCTGACGCTGACAGCACTTCTCTTCGCTTTCATCATCGGAACCAGCGTTGGTATCATCGCTGCATTAAAGCAGAATACGATCTTCGATTACATTGTCATGGTCATCACGCTCATAGGTGTGTCCATGCCGATCTTCTGGCTGGCGCTCATGCTGGTTCTTCAGTTTTCCGTTAAAATGAATCTTCTGCCTGTTATGGGTATGGGCGATCTCTCCAAAGGCTTCGGCGATGTTGTGAGCCACATGATCCTTCCCGGCTTCTGTCTCGCGACGATCCCGATGGCAACCTTTGCGAGAACCATGCGTTCCAGCATGATCGATATCATGAGCAGCGACTACATCCGATGTCTCAGAGCCCGTGGAATCAAAAAACTCAAAGTCATCCTGATCCACGGATTAAAGAATGCTCTCCCGCCGCTCATCACAGTTTTAGGTCTGCAGATCGCCGGAACCTTCACCGGTGCCATCATCACCGAGGGAATCTTCTCCTGGCCGGGCATGGGAACCATGATCAACACCGCGATCAACAACCGCGATTATTCCCTGATCCAGGGTGCGGTCCTGTTCTCCGCGATCATGTTCGTCTTCTGCAACATGCTGGTCGATATCGCCTACGCGATTCTGAATCCGAAAGTTAAACTGGAAAAGGGGTGATGAGTTATGACATTATCAAAAAAGAAAAAACCTGCTGCTGCGTCCTCCGTTGTTTCCGGTGAGGCGCTTGGAATGGATGCCAATATCGCAATGCTCGTAAAAGAGCGGAACGCGAACAATGCCTGGCATAAATTAGCGAGAAACAAAACAGCCCTCGTTGGCTTCTTCATCGTGGCTTTTATGGTAGTCATCGCCGTATTTGCCCCGCTCATCGCGCCATATGACCCGAACGCGATCAACCCGGTCCTGCCCTTTAAGGGAATCGGCACTCCCGGACATCTCTTCGGCACGGATGACCTTGGCCGTGATATCCTGTCCCGTATCATCTACGGCTCCCGTATTTCCATGATCGTCGCCGTAGGCGCCACCATCGTCGGCGCGATCATCGGCGTTCTCATCGGACTTACCGCCGGATATTTCGGTGGATGGATCGACGCGGTGCTCATGAGGATCATGGACGGCATGTTCTCCTTTCCGTTCATCCTGTTAGCCATGATCCTGATCACCGTTCTCGGAAACGGCGTCATGAACGTCATTCTGGCCATCGGTATCGCAAGCGTACCGGGATTTGCCCGTGTCACAAGAGGCCAGGTACTGATCGTAAAGGAAGAAGAATACTGCAACGCCTGCCGCGTTGTCGGTGTTTCCCCGGTAAGACTTCTGTTCTTACATATTTTGCCGAACTGTGTATCCCAGATCATCGTTTACGCGACACTCCGTATCGCAAGCGCTATCATCTCCGAGGCATCCTTAAGCTTCTTAGGACTCGGCATCGCGCTTCCGACCGCCTCCTGGGGCAGCATTCTCCGTGTCGGCCGTGACTGCCTGACAACCGCCCCGCACGTTGCGGGAACCGCAGGCGCGTTTATCCTCGTGACTGTTATCGGTTTCAACCTGTTGGGCGATGGTATCCGTGATGTCATGGATCCGAAAATGAAACAGTAGGAGGTGCAGGCTATGAGTGAAAACGATGCAATCTTAAAAGTAAATGGATTAAAAACATATTTCTATCAGGCAAGCGGCGTTTCCAAGGCTGTCGATGGCGTAAGCTTCAGCCTGCGTCAGGGCACGACCATGGGGATCGTCGGTGAGTCCGGTTCCGGAAAGAGCGTCACAAGTGCCTCCGTGATGCGGCTCATGCCGTCAAAGACCGGAAAGATCGTAGATGGCTCCATCATCTTCGACGGTGTGGACATCCGGAATCTCTCCGAGGCACAGATGGAAAAGTTCCGCGGCGATGAGTGCTGCATGATCTTCCAGAACCCGATGACTTCCCTCGATCCGGTATTCAAGATCGGCCACCAGATGGTGGAAATGATCAGAGAGCATGAAAAGGTCAGCAAAAAGGAGGCCTGGAACAAAGCCGTTGAAGCCTTGAAGCTTGTCGGCATCCCGGAAGCCGAGAAACGGATGGATGCCTATCCTCACGAGCTTTCCGGAGGTATGTGCCAGCGTGTCATCATCGCCATGGCTGTCTGCGGACATCCGAAGCTCATCATCGCTGACGAGCCGACGACCGCCCTCGATGTGACCGTACAGGCACAGGTTCTTGAGCTTTTAAAGGATCTCCAGAAGAAGCTCAACACAGCGATCTTACTCATCACCCACAACCTTGGCGTTGTCTGGGAGATGTGCGACACCGTCATGGTCATGTATGCAGGAAATACCGTAGAATACGCGGATACAAAGACGCTCTACAAAGAGCCGCTTCACCCGTACACCTGGGGTCTTTTAGACTCCATGCCGAAACTCAGCAGCTCCACGAAGGAGGACTTAAAGACGATCCCGGGCGCACCGCCGGATCTCCGCCTTACCGGCCACTGCTGCAACTTTTATAACCGCTGTCCTTACGTGACGGAGATCTGTAAACAGCAGGTACCACCGCTTAAGGAAGTCGCTCCCGGACATTTCGTGGCATGCCACAGACAGGACGGCGAGCACAGATTAACACGAGGGGAAGTGAATGTGACATGCAAAAAAATGTAATCATGAGCGTCGATCATCTCAGTAAGGATTTCGTGATCCGCGGAAAAAAAATAGGGGAAAAGAGTAAGCTTCTCCACGCATTGAGCGATGTTTCTTTTGATATTTATGAGGGTGAAACCCTTGGCATCATCGGTGAGTCCGGATGCGGCAAATCCACACTTGGACGCTGTCTTGTAAAGCTCCACAAGCCGTCCGCCGGAACGATCACCTACAATGGCAAGGATCTCTGGAATCTGCCGGTCTATGAGCGTGAGGCAGCCCGCAGGGACATCCAGATGATCTTTCAGGATCCGTATTCCTCTCTGGACCCGAGAAAAACAGCTTCCTACTCTATTGAAGAAGCGATGAAGGTCCACCACATCGGTGACACCGCAAGAGAGCGCCGCCAGAAAGCATTAGAGTCTCTTCAGGAGGTCGGTCTCGACATCCAGCACATGGAGCGCTATCCCCACGAGTTCTCTGGCGGCCAGAGACAGCGTGTGAACATTGCCCGCGCCCTCTCCATGGAGCCGAAGATCATCGTCTGCGACGAGCCGGTATCCGCTCTGGACGTTTCGATCCAGGCACAGGTCATCAACCTCTTCCGCCGCCTGCAGAAGCAGTTTAACCTGACATATGTGTTCATCTCTCATGACCTCGGAATCATCAAATACATCAGCGACCGGATCATGATCATGTATCTGGGACGTGTCATGGAGTTCTACACTTCGGAGGGAATCTACGCGGATCCGAAGCATCCGTACACCCAGGCGCTGCTCTCCGCGATCCCGCCGGAAAGCCCGTTTGAGAAAAAAGAGCGCCTGCCGCTCACCGGCGATATCCCGAGCCCGATCGGGGATCAGGTAGGCTGCCCGCTCGCAGGCCGCTGCCCGCACTGCACGGAGCGCTGTAAGAAAGAAATTCCAAAGCTTGTGGACACCGGCGACGGACATATGGTAGCATGTTTCTTATACGAATAAAATCTCACAAATATCTTGATCCTTACAATTTTTATATTTAGGAGGAGTAATACACAATGGTAGATTCTAAAAAATTAATTTCTCTCGTCGAAAAATACGAAAAACTGATCTATGACACCGCTGACCATATCTGGGCTCACCCGGAGACGGGATACCGCGAATGGAAGACTTCTGCCTACATGGAACAGCATTTTGAGGAGCTTGGCTACACACTTACAAAAGCCGGCAACATCCCGGGATTCTACACAGATCTCGACACAGGAAAGCCGGAAATCCTATTTCAACCGGCTTCACCGGACAGTTTATTCTGTTTTTAGTGTCAAATTTACGGAAAGGACGGGAGATCTTGTATGAAAAACTTTGTTATCACAGTTGCCAGAGGATTCGGCTCCGGCGGACGTGCAATCGCCGCCAAGCTGGCGGATGAACTGAATATCCACAGCTACGACAATCGTATCCTGACGCTCGCTTCCCAGTACAGCGGTTATCCGGAACATTACTTTAAAGAGGCCGACGAGACCTTAAACGGCAGTCTGATCACGAAACAGCTACAGGCACTGCCAAAACGCCATTCACCGACCGGTGAGTTATCGAGATTTACTTCAGATGACCGGCTCTTCGAGTACCAGAAGATCATTATTGAGAAGCTTGCCTCGTCGGAGTCCTGTGTCATCGTCGGCAAATGTGCTGATTATATCCTTAAGGACTATGACAACGTGGTCAGCATCTATGTGGAGGCACCGAGAAGCTATACCCTGCGCCGTGTCATGGAACGCATGGATGACATTACTGTCGAGGAAGCGCACCATCTGATCACGAAAACGGACAAGTACCGCGCGGACTACTATAAGTATTACACCGGCGGCAACTACTGGACAAATCCGGTCAACTATGACCTGACCTTCAACAACGCCAGACTCGGTGACGATCGCTGCGTGAAGCTTGTTCTCGAGTGTATGAAGTTGAAATTTGGGGATGATTTCAAAGAATATATGAAGAGTATCGGAAAAGATATTTGATATGCTATTTCACTTAATTTTGTAATACCGGCACCGGGGTTTTTCCAATCTTGTCCCCGTGCCCGGGTTCCCCGCCGCGTTCCCCTCTCTCTCGCGGCGGGGATATTTTATTTCTCTAAATTCTCAAAATACGCTCTCAGCTCATCCACCAGCTCACCGAATTCTTTTCCGGTCTCATCCAGTGTGATGTCCGCGTATTTCTCGTAGTACGGAAGTCTCTCATTGTAGAGATCCCGGAGTGTCATGCCGTCCTTTAAGACAACACCGCGGTCCACAAGGTTTCCGAGACGTGATTCCAGATCCTCATAGCGAAGCTTCAGGTACACGATCGTCGCGGTTTCTTTGTAGTGTTCCATGGCCTTCGCCTCATAGATCACACTACCGCCCGGCGCGATCACGGACTTCTCTACATCCAGCTCCAGGTTTGCCTGCTCCTCGACACGCAGGAAACCGTCATCGCCCTCTTCCGCGATGATCTCCTTCAAAAGCTTTCCGGTCTTCTCCTGGATCACAAGATCCACATCCACGAAGGAATATCCAAGACGCTTCGCAAGCAGCACGCCGATGGTGCTCTTTCCGGACGCCGGCATTCCGATCATCAGAATATTTTTTTTCTTCATAACTTATGCCTCGCTCTTTTGTCTGTCGCTGTAATTATCTCTGGTTAACTGTTCCGTATGACTGCAGTCACTCTGCAGACTACTTCTGTCTCTTCTTATCATTCCGCGGACCGTCGGATTTCTGACTATTCGCCTTTCTGGTTTGTTCCGGCCGGGTAGTTGCTTTCTTTCCGCCGTTCACGTCTGCAGACTTTCGAACTTTCCCGGCACCTCCGGCTTTTTCCGCTGATTTTGAAGTTTTCCTGCCAGCCTTCGCACCCTTTTCCTGCTTTCTCACGCTGTACCCGAAGCTTCCCAGCTCCTCGCCCATCCCATAATATCTTCCATGGGAATAGGCTAACGGCTTCGCCATGGAAAGATGGAAGGTGTCCTTCTCATCCATGTACGCCTCATCCACATCCACCGCCACAACATCGGCGATAAACATGTGATGGCTTCCCAGCTCTTCCACCTTCACAACGCGGCACTCGATGTTCACCGGGCTCTCTTTGATCACCGGTACATCCACCACGTTCGCCTTCTTCGGGGTCAGCCCGGTCTCTTTCCACTTATCCACGTCGCGCCCGGAGCGCACGCCGCAGTAGTCTGTCGCCCAAGCCATGGACTCCGTCGTCAGGTTTACGACGAACTCCCCAGTTTCCTTCATCATATGGTAGGAGTGTCGTTCCGGCCGGACACTGATGGACAGCATCGGCGGATTCGTACAGATGGTTCCCGCCCATGCCACCGTAAAAATATTCGAATTTCCTTCCCGGTCAGCCACCGTCACAAGGACAGCCGGAACCGGGTACAGCATATTTCCTGGTTTAAACTGTCGTTTTCCCATCTTTACAGATCCTGCCTTTCTTCAATCGCAACCTTTCCGGCATCTCACACCTGCAGTGTCTGCCATCCGCACTTCCTTTCAAATGCGTAACAACCGCTGCTCCCAACTTATAAATACGGCAGCCCGGTCATGACTTCTCCCGATCCAACCGTGTCAGACAACCGGGCTGCTGCAAAAAATTTGCTACTGTAATGCCATCATGATCTGCGGCGCAAGCTGTTTCTTTCTGGAAACAACGCCCGGAAGCTTCACGATTCCGGTCTGTCCGCTGACGTTCTCCATATCCTCATCCTTTACATGGAACGCATTGGCGATAAGCTGCTCCGCTCCCTGTCCGGTGCAGATCAGATCTGTGGACTCTGTCAGAATGTTTGTGAGCATGAAGAACATCATGTCGATCTCATGCTGCTCTCTCTCTTTCTCCGTGTATGCGGACATTCTTGTTCTCAGATCCTTGAGCTCCACTGCATTTAAGGAGGTGATCTGGCCGATTCCGAATACGGAATTTCCTACTGTGAATCTCTTAAAATCCTGGTAGAAAATATCGCCGTCGGATTTTCCCTTCAGGTTGCTTCCTGCGGAGAACATGTCGATGGCGTACTTCTCGATATCGAGACCAGCGATCTGCGCAAGGGCGAGTCCGGCTGCCTTATCGATCGGCGTGCAGGTCGGGGAACGGAATAACAGGGTATCGGAGATGATCGCACTGCATAAGAGTCCTGCCGTTGTCTTGTCGATCTCTATGTGGTTCTCCTGGTACATCTGGTAGATGATGGTCGCGGTGCAGCCGAGGGGCTGGTTTCTGAAGAATACCGGGGACATGGTCTCAACAGTTCCGAGACGATGGTGGTCGATGATCTCGCGGATATCGGCGCTCTCCATGCCCTCTACGGCCTGGCTCTTCTCGTTGTGGTCCACAAGGATGATACTCTTTCCCTTTGCGCCTAAGAGGTTACGTCTGGAGATCATGCCGATGTACTTTCCGTCAGAATCAAGAATCGGGAAATCGCGGTGTCTCTTGCTCGCCATGATCTCGCGGATATCGTCGAGGTAATCTTCCTCAGAGAATTCGATGATGTTTTCCTTCGTCATAAAGTAGCTGATCGGCATGGACTGGTTGATCAGACGGGCTGTTGTGTAGGTGTCATACGGTGTCGTAATGACTGCACAGCCGCGCTCCTGTGCCAGTTTGCGGATCGTAAGGGATACGCCTGCGCCCTCACAAACGATAATGCAGCCTGCTTCCATCTCGATGGCGCAAAGCTGGGACTCATAACGGTTTCCGAGAATGACCAGGTCATGTTTCTCGATGTAGTTCTCCATCAGGTCCGGGTTTGCGGCCGCGATCAGGACTTTTCCGCGGTCAAAATATGCCTCAGAATCGCCGACTACCATACTTCCTTCCAGAGTATCAAGGATGTTCGCGTACTTCGTGCACGCTTTTGAGATAATGCTGCTGTCATATAAGTTCATGTAGGACTTGGTGATATCGCCGATCGTGATAACGCCCTCCAGGAGACCTTCCTCCGTCACACACGGAAGTGTGACGACGTTGTTCTCCTGCATGAGTCCCCATGCATTCTTTAAGGAAATTCCACGGGACACGCCTTTTGTCTTGCGGATCTCGATGTCCTTGACCTGCGTCTTGACGTTCTCCACGAGGCGCGGGGCCTTTAATTTAAAATAATCTAACACATACTGTGTCTCCGGGTTTATATTTCCGGCACGGCACGGCTCATAATTCTCGCCGGTAAGCTGATGCTTGAAACCAGCATAGCAGATGGCTGAGCAGATGGAATCCGTGTCAGGATTTCTGTGTCCCAGGACAAGTGTTTTTTTCAGTTCTTCAACTGCCATTGATCTTCTCCTTCTATTGCGTTTTTCTCAGACGTACAAATAAGAATGTGTTACAATAACTTCATAGTTCATTCACAATTTGTTCACATTTGTTTTTTATACTTATTGCATAAACAAAAAGTCGTTTCACTTAACCAACTAGACAAATTGCACATAGATTTTTCATAATTGCCCCGGTTGTCGCGACCGGGGTCTCCTCTTTTTTAGAGGTAATGTGTGTCCGCTTATGACGGACACTTTTCTTTTTCACCCATACATGCGCTATGTGCGTTCACAGCAAAAAGGGAGTCCGTCACCGGACTCTCTCTTCTTTATCCGATGATCAGCTTCGCGGCACCGTAGATTCCGGCATCATTTCCAAGCTTCGCAAGAACGATGTCCGCCTTCTTTGTTGCCATCGGAGATAACTCATCGTGGTACCTCTTAATAATATCAGTCAGGAATGTTCCGGCCTTGGATACACCGCCGCCGATCAGGAATGCCTGTGGATCCAGAACCATGGAGATCGTCGCAAGAGCCCAGCCAAGGTAATAGCAGGACTTATTGAGGGATTCCAGTGCAAGCGCATCTCCTGCCTTCGCTGCATCCAGCACGTTCTTCGCGCTGATGTTCTTTAAGCTTCTGAGAGTGGACGGGCGGTTATCTGCCGCCAGCATTCTTCTTGCGGTTCTGGCGATTCCTGTCGCGGAAGCCACCTGCTCTAAGCAGCCGTGTCCGCCACAATTGCACGCCTCTTTCTCACCTTCCATCACATGGATATGGCCGATCTCACCGCCGACCCCCTGTTCGCCGGTCCAGATCTTTTCATTCAGGATAATGCCGCCGCCGACGCCGGTTCCCAGAGTTACCATGACAAGGTTTTTGTAGCCTTTTCCGCCTCCCTGCCACATCTCACCGAGAGCCGCGACGTTCGCGTCATTTCCGCTTTTTACGACCATACCATCCAGCAGTCTGCTGAGCTCCTGCTGCGGATTTCCGGCCTTCCAGCCGAGGTTTACACACACTTCGCAGTGTCCGTTCGGAAGAACCGGTCCAGGGAATCCCATTCCCGCTCCGGAAAAATCAGAGAGCTCCAGACCGCTTTCCTTTGCCGTTCTGCGGATCGAAGCCGCAATATCGCCCAGGATATACTTTCCGTTCTCCTCTTTTCTTGTCGGAATCTCCCACTTCTTTACGAGAGTTCCGTCCTCCTCAAAGATACCGAGCTTCACGCTTGTTCCGCCGATATCGATTCCAATACACTTTAAGCTCATGTGCGTTCCCCTTTTCCGGATTTTCCGCTATCCGTCCCTGCTGTTTGTTTTAAACCTTCCGTCCGGACAGCATACAGTCTTGTGAAGCTGCCGCCCGAACTCCCGGGCGTCAGCTCCTATTGTTCACAGCAGTCCAGTTTGCAGCTGCCTGCCATATTTTCCATCTATCTGATTAAAATAGTGTCTTTACAGTATTTACAACATTCTCAACCGTAAATCCAAACTTCTCAAACAGTTTTGCTGCCGGACCGCTTGCTCCGAAGCTCTTCATGGTCACATAAGCTCCGTCGAGGCCGACATACTTGCCCCAGCCGAAGTCGGAAAGTGCCTCAACGACAACTCTTCTTCTGACTTCCTTCGGAAGTACGGACTCCTTGTACTCTGCGCTCTGCTCCTCGAAGATATCCATACACGGCATGGATACGACGCGGATCTTCTTGCCTTCAGCTGTAAGCTCTGCTTTCGCCTTAACCGCAAGATCAACCTCAGAACCGCTTGCGATCAGGATTGCGTCCGGTGTTCCCTCGCAGTCATCGATCACATAGCCGCCCTTTAACGCGTCCTTGCTGCTTCCCGGGATCGGATTGAGGTTCTGTCTGGAAAGGACAAGCGCTGTCGGTGTCTTCTCAGATGTTACTGCGGACAGCCATGCTGCGGATGTCTCTGTCGCGTCACACGGACGGAATACATGGAAGTTCGGCATTGCGCGGAACATAGCGAGCTGCTCGATCGGCTCGTGGGTCGGTCCGTCTTCGCCAACGCCGATGCTGTCGTGAGTCAGAACAAATGTCAGCGGAACTCCCATCAGTGCAGAAAGTCTCGCCATCGGTTTTACATAATCACTGAACACGAAGAATGTCGCAACATAAGCGCGGAGACCGCCGTGAAGCATGATACCGTTGCCGATCGCTGTCATCGCAAGCTCTCTTACGCCGAAGTGGAGGTTTCTGCCTGCCGGGTTCTCTGCGGAGAAGTCGCCCGCATCCTTCATGGCTGTCTTGTTGGACGGAGCAAGGTCAGCAGAACCGCCGATCATGTTCGGCATGATGTCCTTTAAGATGTTGATCATCTTGCCGGAAAGGGAACGTGTTGCCTCTGCCTTGTCTTTTGTGAGCCAGAGTGCCTCGTTCTCGAGCAATGCCTTTGCGTCCGGAGCTGTGTGGTACTGCTCCCAGAGCTTCTCCATCTCCGGATACTCATCACAGTATGCCGCGAACATTGCGTTCCACTCTGCCTCTGTATCTGCTTTCTCCTCTGCAAGACGGGAATAATGCTCATAGACCTCTTCCGGCACAAAGAACGGTTCCTCATACTGCCAGCCGAGAGTCTCTCTCATTGCTTTGATGTTGTCAACACCTAACGGCTCCCCGTGGGCGCTTGCCTTGCCCTGTTTAGCCGGGCAGCCGAAGCCGATCTCAGTCTTGATAGTGATGAAGGACGGATGCTCAGTATCAGCCTTTGCAACCTCAATTGCTGCGCCGATAGCGTCGATATCTGTTCCGTCTTCAACGGTAATTGTCTGGAAGCCGAATGCTTTCATGCGCTCTTCCACGTTCTCGCGGAATGCGATGTCTGTGCTTCCCTCGATGGAGATGCGGTTGGAATCGTAGAGAACGATAAGTTTACCAAGTCCAAGTGTTCCTGCAAGGGAGAATGCCTCAGAGGAAATTCCCTCCATCATGCAGCCGTCGCCGCCGAGTACATATGTGAAGTGATCGACAACCGGGTAGCTTTCCTTGTTGAATACGGATGCCAGATGCTTCTCAGCCATTGCCATACCAACAGCCATGCCCATACCTGCGCCTAACGGTCCTGTTGTAGCCTCAACGCCTACGGTGTGGCCGTATTCCGGATGTCCCGGAGTCAGGGAGCCGACCTGACGGAAGTTCATAAGGTCTTCCTTTGTAAGGCCGTATCCGAACAGGTGAAGCAGGGAATACAACAGCATGGAGCCATGTCCGCCGGATAAGATAAAGCGGTCACGGTTTGCCCACTCCGGGTTTGCCGGATTGTGGTTCATGTGGTGTGCCCAGAGCTCATAAGCCATCGGCGCACTGCCGAGGGGAAGTCCCGGATGGCCGGAATTTGCCTTCTGGATCGCATCTGCGGATAAAATTCTGATGGAATTGATCGCCAGATTGTCGATAGTGTTCATTGTTTCATTCCTCCTGATAATCCATAGGTGTGGTAACTGTTCATTTTCTTCACAGTTATCAGTGTTGTAACATGTTTTCACTATTACATTTATTTACCTTAATTTAATCTCTTTCATTACCTCGCTGCCTGCGGTAATCAGAGAATTGGTACGATTTTTGCCTGCTCTTACGAGCGATACAGAAAAGTCAAACTGTCCGTTAAACCTCTCGTGTCCGTCCAGGTTGTATTCCCTGCACGATTCCTCATTATACAGGATAAGCCTGTCCCCGTCAATGAGGACGCCTGTGTAGGCGTAGTCAAAATCAATGCTTGTAACCTTCTTTCCATCCGTGTTGTATACATCAAGCCGGTACGGACTTCCGGAGGTACTGTCGACAACGACAGCCGCATATTTATCTGAGTAGCAGATACTCTGGATCTCTTCATCCACCGGAACAAACGTGACATTTGTGTCCGGGATCACATTTTTTACAGAGATAAAGGTCAGCCCTTTATCGGAAAAGGCGCAGACCGTCTGATCATTTAAGTAGCGGATGCGTCCCACCATCTTGTCATCAAATTCTTCTTCAAAAGCGGCGATAAAACGGTTGTTGACATTTTTTCCGATCTCAGAGAAATCGTAGAACGCCACCTTGTTCTTCAGAGCGCCATTTTTCATGTACATAACGGACATGACGATCTGTTTTCCGTCTGGAGAAAGCGCGATGTCCACCGGATATCCATCTCCGGATAAGAGCATCTTGATGTTGATCCCCAGCGACTCGCCGTCCTTCTTGAAGTAGAATATGTAGCTCGCCGTGCTGTCCTCAACAACTGCCGCCGCAACGCCGCGGGCAGATACCGCTGCTTTCGTGATCGGAAGCTGTGTCTTCGCCGTTCCGGTACATCCCTCTTTGCTGCAGATGTACATCTCGTTTCCCTGCTGGTCCGCGATCACAGCGTAGTCCCCGTTGATGTTGATGATCGGTGTTTTCATCTCATAGCTCTGGGTCCAGATCGTTTTGCCGGAGGCATCGATATAGGAAGCGCCGTCCTTTGTATACTTGATCACGTTGTCGCCGAACATGGCGAACTTCACAAAGCTGCTATCGCCGACCGTTTTTGACGCTTCTGCCGGTGCAGAAGTTTCCGCGGACGCCGTCTCATCTGGGGTTCCGCTTCCCGCCCCGGAAGAGCCGGAGTTTTCTGCCGAAGCAGTCTCACCGGCTCCGTCTGTCCCTGCACTGTCAGCCGCAGCACTTGTCTCTGCTACCTGTGTTTTCTTATCCGCGCCAGAGTTTTCTGTGTAGCGCATGGACCGCTCCCACTGGACGCTGTAGCCGGTATACTCATATTCGTTCATGTACCGGTAGCCGGTAAAACCTAATGCCGCAAGAAAACAGACGGCCGCGGCCGCGATGATCCGCTTTTTTCTTTTATATTTGGCAAGCCGGCCACCATCCATCGGTTCTTCCGATCCGTTGTCCGGCATCTGTACGATATTCTGTCTGAGCTGCCTTTTTTTCTTCTCTCTGTCCATAGATTGCATATCACTCATAAAAATCTCCTGAAAATGGACATATATAGGCTAGTATACACCATTTTCAGGAGATGCGCATTAAATTCTTTGTTTTTATTGCAGTTCATTTTGCGGGGCGGAACCAATCTTGACCTGCAAGATGATTTTTCAAAATTTTTACAGGTTCTGATACATTTTTAACAGGAGAAAAGTCTGAAATTTACGGCAGAACCAGCTTCTGCCCTGCCACAATATGGTCCACATTGTCCAGGTGGTTCAGTTCGCAGATTTCGGACAGCCGCTTCAAATTTCCATACTCTTTCCAGCAGATTCCGTATAACGTCTCCCCGTCACCGATCTCATAGATCCGGTAGCCGTTTGCGGACGCGGCAGCGTAATCGACGGGTTCCTTCTTGGAACTTTCCGTGCTGCTCTGTTCACTCTCTTTTCCCATTCCGACGCGGGGCTGGGTCGGAGACTCGGCGCTGGTGGACGGAACTGCCTCCTCTACAGCACCGGATGCGGCGGCGGTCTCATTGCTGGCTGCCGCCGCGGTGTCTGACGGCTGGCTCACTGTGCCCGTCTGCCCCCCGGAACTGCCTGACGTGGACTGCGCCTGCTGCCCATCTGCACTGCCTGTACTATGATTCTGCGGCTGACTGTCCACGCTGGCGGCCTCCGTATCCGTCCCGGCTTCCGTCGTCTCCATAGTCTCCGCCGCATAACTTTCCCCGGTCTCACCGCTGGCCTCTGTCGGGAACACATTTCCCGGGCGCTCCTCGATGACAAAATCCGGCTCCTGATTCAGCTTGTCCAGGTAATCACTCCAGTTCGCCGTCCCCGCAGGCACCACAGAAGTCAGCACAGACTCCATCTGCCGCATCTTGTGATAATTGTTGACGAGGACCACGCCTCCTGCCAGCACCGCCACCGTGAGGACCCCGCAGGCCGTCCCCAGGATTCCGGACATATGCCGTCCGGCATCCGCCTGTTCTTTCCGAACCGTCATCCGCTGGCGGAAATCCTTAATGACCTTCTCGTGGGACCCGGACTCCACCCGGCGAACATCTTTCCGCGTCACCATGTAATCCTGCATCATCTGATTCCGCTCATAGTAGATACAGTGGCCCTTTAACCGGTAAAATCCGTCCTCCGACGTGACATAGACCGCCTCCTCGCCTTCCAGTCCATGATTCAGGTACATAAGCTTGTTCTTCCCATTGAAATACTGGTTGTGCTGCTTCCAGTAATTCAGCGGACTCAACTGGCTCGACGGTGCCCCGCAGATAAACCATCCCTGGACCGTCCGCTTTGGAAATGACTCCTCGATGCCCCGGTATGCCTTCTTCCAGGCATTCTCCGAGAATTCTATCTTCTCCCCGGACACCTCCACGTCCTCCATCTCGATGGCCCCATCGATAAAGATATACGGCGTCCCGTCATAATTTTCCGTGCTGCCCAGCAGAAGTCCCACCCGCAGCGTCTGGTTTCCCGCCGGATACAGGCGTTTTAAATATGTATTTACATAATCCTCCACATACAGCCGGACCACCTGGTCCGTGTCACCGATCTGGCGGATATTTTTCGGAAGTTTCGGAAACGGATTGTATAATTCTCCCATGCTGTCACCTCGTTCTATCTTCAGGCGGCCGGCATGTCCAGATACCGGCCGCCTCTATATTTACGCGAACCACGAAACCGTGCTTCGTCGGATTCTTTCCGAAGTATAGCATGATACACCCGCAAAACATGTCAAAACGGTGCAGCCTGACTGGAAAAGTTTTCGACACGTCTCCCAATGATCCGCATCCCGAGACAGATGCTGCGGCTGATGCAGTCCGCCAGGCGCATGACCATGGACAGGCGGATGCTCTGCAAAAACAGGGGATCCCCGCTCTCCGCCCCGCCGACGATCCCGGTAATGGAGATGTCACCCACGGCGGCAAGCTCCTTCCGAACGCCCAGTCCCGGGCGGAGCGGTCCTTTTTCCAGTGTCACGAGCCCCACATGATCCCAACGGCCAACGGCGGCATCCACGGCGATGATGATCGCGTCCGGATAATGTTCCTCGATATGCTCCAGCGTCCGGTCAAGATTCACCGCATGGACCGGATGTTCCAGCGTCCCGATCACCACCGCATCGCCGATCCCCTCCGCCTCCAGCCGTGAACCGATGAGCGGCCCCAGGCTGTCCCCCGTGGACCGGTCCGTCCCGATGCACAAAAACACCACCTGGCGGCGGCCAGATGCCCGCATCTCATTCATCAAAAGAAGCAGAAGTCTCGCCGCAAATTTCTCCGCTTCAAATCCCGCTTCCGTATCATAATAAGTGATCTTCCGCCTCCCGAATCTCATGGTAAACACTCCGTTTCCTGGCTGGTTTCTATGAGACATTATAGGCAGAATACGCAGAGATTATACATGTTATTCCCTCTCCGTTCTGTTCGTTACTTTTCACGATATTTTTATGTAATATGGAATTTCTCAAAAATCTCCCATTGTAAAAAAGAATGTGCCTTGGCACATTCTCGCGCCTCGCGCGGTCGCTTGCGACAATCTACATCTTCGCGCGAGTGCGCATCTTTGGCACGTTAGTGCCTTTTTATGTAACAGGGAATTCCTCGGAATTTCCTGTTACATAAAAAAGAGACCAGGTACCCTCAAATACCCAGTCTCTCATCAAATCTCTATTTTGCTTAGTAATCAAAGTGCATCATATCCGCTCTGCTGAATCCGGCTCCCCAGTTCCATCCATGTTTTCCAAATGCCTTCACAACATCACTGTCGCGTCCAATGGAATACGGATTCACGCCCGGCTCCCATTTATTTCCGACGAGAACTGTTGTACCGTCTACATCGATCTGCGGGTTTGCGTCAGGATTGATATCAATGGCAGTTCCAGAACTATGGTTGCTTCCAAGTCCGTTGCTTCTCCAGTTGTATCCGCCGACACTCTCGATCGGGAACTGCTCCGGTCCATTATAGATCTCTGTAAAGATCTCCTTTACATCATTCGCGATGGAGCTTAACACCTGCACATGCGCTGTTCCGGCAACCTTCTGGCCATTTCTCAGTCTCCATACCGGAATCTCCACACTGACCATCTCAGCGGATGCGGTCGCATCACACGGATTGGCCGCGATTCGGTCAACCTGTTCTCTCACTTTTGCTATTTCATCCGGATTGTAAGCATCCCAATTATAATATTTTGAAGAATAGTGATAAGCTGCCTTATCTATTTCGCTCAAGTAATCAGCTTTCAGATACCAGTCCGGATCATAATTATAGCCATAATTCCAATAACCGGAATTATTCGAATTGCTGTTACTGTTGGAACCACCGCTACTGTTTCCGGAAGTTCCAGAGCTGCTGTTCTTCGTCTCCCCACCGGCTTTCTGCTTTACCTCGCCGCCAACGACCCAGGCACCGATCCTGTTTACCTGATAGCCGTCCGGTGTTGTCGTATTTCTCAGGACATAGCCGTTTTCATCAAAATAGAAGCTCTCTGCCATTCCATCATTGTCCGTATCGATCCATGCCCATCTTCCCTTCGGATAGGAACCGTCATCAAACTGGTACCACATTCCGTTCGCGTCGGATTTCCATGTTCCCGCAAATGAGGCAAATGGCATTGCCATGCAGAATACCGCGGCAGCAACCGCAATCTTCATTCCAATCTTTCTCATCTTTTGTTTTCCTCCCCTGTGATGCCGTTCTTCCTGTCTTTTTCGCACCACTTTAAAATATACTTTTTCTCCAACTATCCAGTACCTTTATAGTTACAAGCAAAAATCCATTCCGGATCAGCTGCGCCGATGGGATTTTTGCCTTCCAGCTTATGTTTTTTTGCGGTCAGCACAGCAAGTGCGCAGACCTACTGAACAGTTATCTTTTTCTTTTCCATTCGTTTTTTATACGAATCGGTATTTTCGTCGGACTTGCTGAGCGTTTTTTACTTTGCCGTCTCTTCCTGGCTCTTATAAACAGCAATCGCGTCACTTATATTGGACGCTGCTCCGCTTCTCACGATATCCGCCAACGCCAGCAACTTCTCAGAAGTCATATAGCCTTTTCCTATATATACCTCGTAGTTATCCGTAATAAACAGCGATTTCTCCTTCGCCGCTGTACGCGTACTGCGGAGTTTTTCCGACAAAGAAGCAAGATCATCCTCCATCCGGCCGATCTCTTCTTTATTGTTTGCCGTGATCTCGTCGGAGATGATCGTCCGCGTCACGGTATCGAAGGTCGTCAGCGCTTCTTTCTTTTTCCGGTTGATCTCAGCCACATCCTGATCGAGCTGGGCGATCTCATCATCGAATTTCTGGAGATTGTAGATCGTCTCGTTCTTGTCCCGGCGGATCGTCTTCGCGATCACTTTCATCTCTTTTTTATTTGCACGGATCTTCGCACGGATGCCAAGTCCCTCTTTCAACACGTCCATGTAGCGCACCTTGGTCATATTTCCCACCGTCACATAGATTCCGCCGAAAATGAGGATCGCCGCCACATAAATTCCAACGAGATACATGGTCCGTCTCTCCGGGATCAGAAAATACGTGCCGCAGGGAATCGCAAGAAAACAGATCAGGATCGTCACAAGAAGTGCCAGAAAATCCTTAAATGTCCTCGTAAAGTAAAGTGCGTAGTAATAATTTCCCCGGCAGAAGCCCGGAACATGATTGGCCTTAAATAAGGTCTTCATCTGATCCGCCAGTTCTTTATTTTCCCGCACAAGTCCCCGGGTGTCCTCCTCGATCCGTTCCTTGACGCCCTGGTTTTTTGCTTTTTCACGCTTCGCTTTTACTTTTTTAAGCCGCTCCTGGGCCTTTCCGAGTTCCGCGTCATAGCTTTTTGTGATCTCTTCTTTCCGCTGCTTCACCGTCTGACTGATGGTTTCTGTAACAGAACGCTGTTTTCCCTTAAGGGAACTCTCTAACTTTTTCTCGTCCGCTTCGAGCTGCTCCACTTCTGTATTCAGAGCTTCCAGTTCCTGTACTGCCTGTCCTGCGCTGGCAAAAAAAGCAGCATAATCTGTAATTGGCTGTCCCATCTTTTGTCCTCCTGGCTCTGGTTCAAGTATGTCATCAAAATGTCCATATAGATATAGATTACTACAATTTTTCTGACGATACAAGGCATTTTGGGCAAAATGTTGTGCCTTTACTTTCTGGAAAAAATCCGTTATACTGTTTTTCAAATCATGATCGTGAAAGCAATCGAATGGAGGACGTTTTTATGTTCCGGATCTGGGGAAAAATATGGAAAGATAACCATCTTGTGCGAGATATGGTTTCCTGCAATAACGACTATTCCATGTCAAGAACCGCCATGGTATTTCAGGCACTGGATGAGATCTGCCATGAATTTGACTTAAGCCAGCCAATCTGGCTCGACTCGAATATCCGCGACTTTCAGCTGCATGATAAGACGCGGTTTACGAAGGACAGTTTTATTGAATCGATCGATTTTGATTATCTGGAATTTCAGGTGATCGAGGAGTAAGCTCCGGTTCATGCACCGTGCAGGCAAAAACCGGAACGAAAGCAGGATAACCTTCCGGGAAATATGGTAATCACCTGATGGATCTCCGCAGGCAGTGTCTTGCCGACGGAGAACAATCAAATTCAAGTCGAACGTCCGTGAGACTTGGCGCGTGATTCTGGTCAGCGCAAGCTGACATATTCTTTACAGAATC
>OBVC01000378.1_pt1 | contig 23887 bp, 21 predicted proteins | sample 1494991 | NCBI WGS metagenome assembly OBVC01 (sample SAMEA2579955, study PRJEB22360) | human gut metagenome
GCTATCGTATTCAGTAAATTCTATCATATTTTTCCCAAGGGAGAAAGTCTTTTTGAGCCGGTTAGCTCCTTCTTCGGATATCATCGGGAAGCGTTCAAAAAAACCCCGTATTATCCGCGATCGAGTCACGCGGATGATACGGAGTTTGTGTTATATCTGAATGAGCTTCAGATGGCTGATACCGAAGGCAGACCGGTTTTTATGAGAGACCGATCACAACGGCAAGGATCACAGCGATGGATCCGAATGCAAACAGGACAGCCTGGAATTTGATCTGGAATTTTGCCCATTTGCCCCAGTCGAGCTTTGCGGCAGCCAGCGCGCCTAAGAGGCAGCCGGAGGTCGGAACGATGAAGTTTGTGAAGGCGTCACCAAGCTGGTACGCAACAACAGCAACCTGTCTCTCGACACCGACAAGATCGGCGAGAGGAGCCATGATCGGCATGGTAAGGGCAGCCTGTCCGGAACCGGATACAACGAAGAAGTTGAACACGGACTGGAAGATATACATAAACCATGCGGAGATCACCGGCGGGAAATTCTGCATTCCGTCACTGATGCTGTGAAGGATCGTATTTAAGACTGTACCGTCGGTTGCGCTTGTGCCGCCAAGGATGATGATGATACCCTGCGCCATTCCGACACACATTGCAGCGCCTAAAAGATCGGCAGCACCGTGGTCGAAGGATTTTGCGATATCATTTACTTTCATGTCATTCAGCTTGAATACAACGCCGATGATACCGGAAACGAGACCCATCACGAAGAACTGGGAAGCGATCTCCGGGATATAGTAGCCCTCGCTTACAACGCCCCAGATCGTCCATACCATGCAGGCAGCGACCGTGAGGAGAACAAGCTTGTGGCCGAGAGTGAACGGCGGCATCTCTTTGCCGTTCTTTGCGAATTCTTTTCTGTATTCTTCGTCAGATTCATACGCAACGGAGAGCTGCGGATCTTTCTTGATCTTTACTGCGTAGCGCATTGTGAAGACGATCGTAAGTCCTGTGAAGAAGATCCATAACGGGATACGGAACCATGCACCGGACATGACCGGAATACCGGCAACACCCTGGGCAACAGCCAGTCCGAACGGATTCTGCCAGGAAGAACCGAAGCCGATCTGTGTAGATACGTAGGAGCACATAATTCCGACAACTGCGTCATACCCCATTGCGATAAACATCGGTACGAGGATCATAACGAACGGGATCGCCTCCTCCCCCATACCGAAGACTGCGCCTCCGAGGGAGAACAGGACTACGAGGATCGGGATCAGAAGGATCTCGCGTCCGTTTGTCAAAGCGATGACCCGCATAATGCCGCTTTCTATCGCTCCTGTCCGGAGAACGATACCGAAGGCACCGCCTACGACCAGAATGAAGGCAATGATTCCGACAGCGGTACCATTCTTATCGCCGACGGTCATACCCTCGAATACATAGTTTAAAATTCCCTGGCCGCCAAAGTCTTCGGTTCCGAAGATCGGAGCTGCTTTGGTCACCTTGTTTCCGTTTTCATCCAGAATATACTGGAAGCTTTCCGGATCCAGAACGGTTCTTGTTTTTTCCACGCCGTTCTGCATATACGTGATTTCTTTTGTGTCGTATTTACCCAACGGGATAAATACGGTGAGCAGAGCCGCGAACAGAATGACACCAAAAATGATGATGTAAGTGTGCGGCATCTGGAAGCCCTTTTTTTTCTCCATGGCTTATCCCCCCATAATTGTATTCGCTGCCTGTGAAATCCCCCGCACAGGTAGTGTATCTACTATATTAACATAGATTCTGTGATACGTCATCATTCTTTTCCTTTAATCCTGCATATTAATGATGTTGGGGTCAAAAGGTCTTTTGCCCCCTTTGATACCGGATTGTTTCGCACTACGTGCTTCCACAATCCTCAAAACATTCATAATCCGCTCATTTTTCTACGAAAAATGGCTACTTATTCATGTTTTTGGCGGGTCCCAAGGTCAAAAATCCTCTTGCAAGCAAGCTTGCATCAGATTTCCGACCTTTTGACCTTGGTATCATATTAATAGGTTTCTACAATTTTGAATCGGCATTTTTGGTACTTATGTAACCAAGCAGAAACATAGGTATTGTATTGCTTATCGTACAAAAAGAAAAAAATGTCAGAATATACACAAAATTGGGATTGAAAGGATGAAAAGTTTGTTCACATCTTCTAAAAAGTATGTTATAATAGAGTCACCATCTAAGAAACTAGTGTATGGGACAAAAAGAGCAGCAAGAGGTGATATCATGGTAAAAAAAGAGATGATAGCGATGCTGTTGGCAGGAGGACAGGGAAGCCGTCTCGGTGTGTTAACACAGAAAGTGGCAAAACCGGCCGTCTCCTTCGGCGGAAAGTACAGAATTATTGATTTCCCGCTCAGCAACTGCATCAACTCTGGTGTTGATACTGTGGGAGTATTGACCCAGTACCAGCCCTTACGTTTAAACGCGCACATTGGAATTGGTATTCCGTGGGACTTAGACCGCAACGTCGGCGGCGTTACGGTTCTTCCACCTTACGAGAGAAGCAAAGGCAGCGACTGGTATACTGGAACCGCAAATGCGATCTACCAGAATCTGGAGTACATGGAGTCCTACAATCCGGAATACGTTCTGATCCTTTCCGGTGACCACATCTACAAAATGGATTATGAGGTCATGCTGGAATATCACAAAGCGAATAATGCGGATGTCACGATTGCCGCTATGCCGGTACCGATCGAGGAAGCAAGCCGTTTCGGAATCCTGATCACGGATGACAACAACCGGATCACGGAATTTGAGGAAAAACCGAAGAATCCGAGAAGCAACCTTGCTTCCATGGGTATTTATATCTTCAGCTGGAAGGCATTAAAGGAAGCTCTTATCAAGCTTTCGGAAGAACCGGGCTGTGACTTTGGAAAGCATGTGATCCCGTACTGCTTCGAGCAGGGCAAACGGATCTTTGCATATGAGTACAATGGCTACTGGAAAGATGTCGGAACCCTCGGTTCCTACTGGGAAGCAAATATGGAGCTCATCGATATTATTCCGGAGTTCAACCTGTATGAGGAATACTGGAAGATCTACACAAAGAGCGACCGTATCCCGCCGCAGTATATCTCTTCTGACGCAAAGATCACAAAATGTATCATCGGAGAGGGGTCTGAGATCTACGGTGAGGTGACGAATTCCGTTATCGGTTCCGGAGTTGTGATCGAGGAGGGCGCCGTGGTCAAGGATTCGATCATCATGCAGGACAGCGTGATCGGAAAAGGTGCTGTGGTCGAAAAGTCCATCATTGCCGAGGACGTAAAGGTCGGAGCTGGGGCACACCTTGGCGTCGGCGAATACGCACCGAGCAAATACGACCAGAAGGTTTACCAGTTTGATCTTGTTACGGTCGGCGAACATTCCGTAATTCCGGAAAACGTAAAGATCGGCAAGAATACAGCAATTTCAGGCGCGACGGCTGCGGAAGATTATCCGAATGGCGAGCTTGAGAGTGGCGGCTACATTATAAAGGCAGGTGGAATCGTATGAGAGCAATCGGTATTGTTTTAGCAGGCGGAAACAGCAAGCGGATGCGCGAACTTTCCAATAAGAGAGCGATCGCGGCGATGCCGATCGCGGGCAGTTTCCGAAGCGTGGATTTTGCGTTAAGCAATATGAGCAACTCTCATATCCAGAGCGTTGCCGTACTGACACAGTATAATTCCCGCTCCTTAAATGAACATTTAAGCTCTTCCAAATGGTGGGATTTCGGAAGAAAACAGGGCGGAATGTATGTATTCACTCCGACGATCACGGCGGAGCACAGCGACTGGTACCGCGGAACAGCAGACGCGCTCTACCAGAATCTGGACTTTTTAAAGAGAAGCCACGAACCATATGTAGTGATCGCTGCCGGAGACGGTATCTATAAGCTGGACTACAATAAGGTCCTGGAATATCATATCGAAAAGAAAGCCGATATCACGGTTGTCTGCAAGGACATGCCGGGCGATGTGGATGTGACCCGCTTCGGTATGGTGAAGACGAACGCGGACGGACGGATCGTTGAGTTTGAGGAGAAGCCGATGGTGGCTGATTCCCATACGATCTCCTGTGGTATCTATGTTGTCCGCCGCCGTCAGCTCATCGAACTTATCGAGCGCTGCGCGAACGAGGACAGATATGACTTCGTACAGGACATTCTGGTACGCTACAAGGGCCTCAAGCGGATCTATGCGTACAAGTTAAATACATACTGGAGCAACATCGCATCCGTCGATGCTTACTACCAGACAAATATGGACTTCTTAAAACCGGAAGTCCGCAATTACTTCTTCAAAGAGTATCCGGATATCTACTCCAAGGTGGATGATCTTCCGCCTGCAAAATACAATCCGGGCGCAGTTGTGAAGAACAGCCTGGTATCCAGCGGCTGTATCTTAAACGGAACGGTAGAGAATTCAGTTCTGTTTAAGAAGGTCTATATCGGAAACAACTGTATCATCAAGAATTCGATCATCTTAAATGACGTGTATATTGGGGATAATACCGTTATTGAGAACTGCATCGTTGAGAGCCGTGATACGATCCGCGCGAATACGACGTATATCGGAAAGCCGGACGATGTGAAGATCGTGATTGAGAAGAACGAGAGATATACCCTGTAAAAAGGGTGCCGCAGTTCGGAGACGGGATATTCCGGACGGTGCGGCAAAGGCAGAAAGACAGGCATTCAAATATTGACTGGCCGGTGATTACATAAAATCTGCGGGGAGCGCAGATGGGGGAGGTTATTATGCAGGTAACAGATGTACGTGTGAGAAGAATTGAGAAAGAGGGAAAGATGAAGGCGATCGTGTCCATCACACTGGACAACGAGTTTGTGATCCACGATATCAAGGTCATTGAAGGGGAGAAAGGCCTGTTTATCGCGATGCCGAGCAGAAAAGCTGCTGACGGCGAATACCGCGATATCGCCCATCCGATCAATTCCGGAACACGGGACATGATCCAGAGAGTGATCCTCGACAAGTACGAGACGACCACACTGGAGGAAGCGCAGGCAGTTTAGTTTTCCGGGAAACTTGTCCGGAGTGATATCCTGGCGCAGGTCCTGCAAAAGATATAGCCGCAGAGCGCGGCTTGTGAATGGGGAAATAGAAAGTCCGCCGAATCGTGAAAAGGTTCGGCGGACTTTTTTTGCGTATTATGATTTCTTATACGATTACATAAGTCCCGGGATCAGAAGCGGAACATATACGATCATGAAGAATACGATGATCAGTCCGATCAGGTACGGGATAACAGATTTGGAGATCCGCTCGATCGGAAGTCCCGTGATACCGGAAGCAACGAAGAGGTTGATGGCAACCGGCGGTGTGATCATGCCGATGGCGATACCAACTACGAAGAGGATTCCAAAATGTACGGTGCTGATGCCCATGGCCTTGACAAGCGGCAGGAACACCGGGGAAAGAATGATGATCGCGGAGGAGGTCTCCATGAAGACTCCTGCGAGCAGGATGATCAGGGAGATCAGGAACATGATCACATACTTGTTTGTGGAGATTCCCAATACTCCGCTTGCGATGGCTTCCGGGATCTTGTAGTTTGCGAGAACCCAGCCGAACGGACCGCTGCATGCGATGATGATCATGATAACGGCAGATGTCTTTGCACTTCCCTTCATGATCTCAACGAGACCCTTGAAATCAAGGTCGCGGTAGATAAAGAAGGAGACGAAGATCGCGTAGATAACCGCTACGGCAGGCGCCCCACACGGGGGGAAGTAAACGGAGAAGATTCCGCCGAGGATGATCAGCGGCATTAAGATTCCCCAGATCGCTTCCTTGAAGGTGTGGAGCACGTTTCCTACAGAGAACGCTTTTCCCTTCGGGTAGTTGAACTTGCGTGCCTGATAGAGGGAGATCGCGACGAGGATCACACCCATTAAAATTCCCGGGATAAATCCGTTTTTGAAAAGAGTGTTTACGCTGTCCTCAGAGATAACGGCGTATAATACCATCGGAACGGACGGCGGGATAACGACACCAATCGTTCCGGCAGCTGCGATCAGGGCAGCCGCGGAGTCTTCACGATAACCACGTTTCTTTAACTCCGGGATCAGAGTCGCGCCGACAGCTGCTGTTGTAGCGGCACCGGAACCGGAGATCGCTGCGAAGAACATGCCTGCGAGGACGGATACGATGGAAAGACCACCCTTTAACATACCAAGTAAGGACTCGGCGAACTCAACGAGCACCTTGGAAACTTTTCCCTTTGCGAGAAGGTCGCCGGCAAAGATGAAGAAGGGGACTGCGATCAGGGAGAAAGAGTCGGTGCTGGCGAACATACGCTGCACGAGGATCAGGAGCTTTACATCGCCTTTTAAGAGGACGAGGAGAGCTGCCGCCGCGATCGCGAATGCGACCGGAACGCCGATCAGAAGCAGAACGATAAAGGAAATGAATAATAATGCTGCCATGTTATGCCTCCTCCTTTCCAAATAAAAGTCCGAGAACCGCGTCAACCGCGTGTACGAGCATGAATCCGCATCCTACCGGAATGCAGAGGTAAATATATTTCATGGGAAGACGCATCGCTGCAGACAGCTGGTTTCCCTGTTTTCCGAAGTATTTCATACCATAGATGATCACGACAACAAAAAGAACTGTGCAGACCACATGGACGAGAAGTTTTAAGACTTTGCTTAATGCGGCCGGAACCATATCCTGAACGAAGGTGATGGAGATATGGCCGCTGTGCTTGTATACACAGCTTGCGCCTAAAAATGATGACCAGACTAAAAGGTAACGGGTCGCTTCCTCACTCCAGGAGAGTGCGGTGAATGCCATACGGCAGACGATCTGTGCGCCGGTGATAACGACCATGGCGCCGAGCATGACAACGATGATGTAGGAACAGATGGTGTCCAGAATATCGCTGAGTTTGTGAAATCCCTTAACGAAAGCCAACGGTGTTTCCTCCTTTGAAAACCGAAACAATTACATGGAAAGTGCTAAAGCGGTTCTGATTTACAGTACGCGAGTAGGAATTTTCTGAACTGAAAATTCCATACAATACATCAGTGGTAACAGTTCCGGCTGCCCGGGTTTCCCTGGGCAGCCGAAGAACCTGCTTTAAAAATCCCATTGCCGGGGCAATGTTAACGGATTTTAGCACCGAACTTTAAAATCAAACAGCTGCGAAATTACTTTAATGCGTCCTGGATTCTTTTGATGTAATCAGCGTAATCCGGGTAAGCGTCATATACGCTCTGAACAGCTGCACGGAAGCTGTCTACATCCGGGTTCTCGACGACTTCCATACCATGATCCTTGATCTCCTGGAGCTGGTCAGCTTCCTGATCTGCAACCCACTGGCGCTCGTACTCAGCAGCTTCCTGTGCGGATTCCTCGAAGATCTTCTGAACATCTTCCGGTAAGGACTTGAAGAGGTCGTTGCTCATTGTGATGATCGCTGTGGAGTAGGAATGACGGTCAAGGGTTACATACTTCTGGGACTCCCAGAGCTTGTAGGAGTAGATAACATTGATCGGGTTCTCCTCGCCATCGATGGTGCCCTGCTGAAGAGCTGTTAAAGCGTCGGACCATGCCATCGGAACCGCGTTTACATCAAGAGCCTTGAAGGTAGCTGTGTAAACATCGTTCTCCATGACACGGAGCTTTAAGCCTGCAACGTCAGCCGCGTTTGTGATCGGCTTCTTGCTGTTTGTGATGTTACGGAAACCACGCTCTGCGTATGCGAGACCCTTTAAGTCGGCATCCTCAAGTGTTCCAAGGAGCTCTTTACCGATTTCACCGTCGAGGACTTTGTAAGCTTCCTCGTTGTTTGCGAACAGGAACGGCATATCGAGAACACCCATAGCGCTGGAGAAGTTTACGAACGGACCGCTTGTGATGATACCCATATCAAGAGTACCCATCTGCATGCTCTCAAGCATGGTGCGCTCGTCGCCGAGAGCTCCGTTCGGATGGATCTCGATCTCGTAGGCGCCGTTTGTGCGCTCTTTTACGAGCTCAGCGAATTTCTCAGCACATACCTGGAAACTGTCCTGCTCGTTTACGGTCGTACCAAGCTTTATTACGGTTGCGTCTGTGTTTGAAGTCGCTTCCTTGCTCTCAGCAGCGGAAGAATCAGCGGCAGCGGCTGTTGTCTCAGCGGAAGCAGCAGTTGTCTCTGTGGAATTGCTGGAAGAGCCACAGCCTGCCATGGAAAGAACCATAGCGCCTGCCATAACGGCGGATAATAATTTTGCACTTTTTTTCATAATGACCTCCTGAAGTCTTTTAAGAATAGATTGATTATAAGTATATATCTTAACTGCCCCTCGCAGATAAGAAACTAAGGAATTGATGGTGGTGTTGGCAAAGTGTGCGAAAGGAGATTGCTCCGCACGGTGTGCGAAAGGAGATTGCTCCGCACTGCGTGCTCCCGCAATCTCCGCCGGCATTCGTAATCCGGGCTTTCGCCCTGCTTACTCATGCTGGCTTGGTTGTCAAATGTCTGAACATCCTTGCGTGCGAGCACGCAGGCTGTTCAGCCGCTTGACAACGCTTTCTGGCAAAAAAAAACTCCTGTCTCTTATTTTTTAAGAGACAGAAGCGAAACTTCTGCGGTACCACTCTTATTGCTGTCAAAAAAACAGCCTCTCGATCCCGTCGTTTTCCAAATATGAAAAATTAACAGGCAACACGTTAACGGGTGTAAACCGAACCAGCCTACTTGGAACACTTTCAGTGGTTAGCTCCGGGAGGATTGTCTGTAACGCGGTGTCTGCAGCTTTTCACCAGCCAGCTGCTCTCTGAAAGACCTTCGTTAAGAGCGTTCCCATCATCGCAAGGAATATTTAAAACTGCCCTTTATTATAGTCACAGATTTTCAAAAGTCAAGAGAATTTAAAAAAATAAATCGCGTATTGTGAGAAAAATATGATATGATAGATCGTATAGTAAATTTATTTCATAGGAGATATTCCAACAGGTTATCATAGAGAATGGAGGAGGAGAATGAAACCGACCGTCAGTATAATTGTTCCTGTCTACAATGCGGAAAAATTCCTGAACCGCTGTGTGGACAGTATTCTCGGACAGGAATATAGAGATTTTGAACTGATCCTCGTAGATGATGGGAGCAGAGATATGTCAGGCTCGATCTGTGATGCGTATGCGAAGACGGATGAGCGTGTGGTGGTGATCCACAAAGAAAATTCCGGGGTTTCGGATACGAGAAATCAGGGAATTGAAAGGGCAAAGGGAACATATCTCCAGTTTGTGGACAGTGATGATTGGCTGACGCCGGATGCGACAAAGCTTATGGTCCGGGCGGCAGAGGAATATGGCTGTGATATGGTGATCTCCGATTTTTACCGTGTCGTTGGGGAGATGGTATCCAGAAAAGGGGACATCGAGTCAGACTGCGTGATCGACCGGGAGGAATTCGCGTCGTTTATGATGGAGAATCCGGCGGATTATTACTATGGAGTGCTGTGGAATAAGCTGTACCGGCGCGATCTCGTAAACCGCTTCGGGATCCGGATGGATGCGGAGATCAGCTGGTGTGAGGATTTCATGTTCAATCTGGAGTATGTCCGTTATGCAGAGACATTCTATGCGCTGCGGACACCGGTGTACTATTATGTAAAGACAAAAGGTTCGCTGGTGAACCAGAAGATCAGCATCACGAAGACTGTGAAGATGAAGCTTATGATGTTTGAGTACTACAACAACTTTTATAAGCATGTGTTGGACGAAGAGGATTATGAGAAAAACCGGCTTCAGGTGTACCATTTTCTGGTGGATGCAGCGAAGGACGGCTTTGTTTTTCCGGCATCGATCCCCGGAAACCGGAGGCTCGGAGAGGAGCGGAGCAGTGCGCTGCAGGAAGTGATCTCCGATGATGGGATCATTGTGGATAAATACCGGGACCGGAAACTTCTGGAGAGATATCTGGAGTCGGCGGCATTGAAGCATGATATGACAATGGAGGAACTTTCCCTGCTTTTATATCTGAAGGATGCAAGCCATGAACTGAGCAGAAAGAATCTTGCGGATCTTATGGATCTTAGCCGCGGAGACCTTGCGGTGGCGGTTCAACGGCTGTCCGCGAAAAAGATGGTGGAGGTAACGGAGCCTCCGAGAAGGCGGGGAACAGAGCGCAAGATCCGACTGGAACTTCTTCCGGCATCAGAAGTTGTGATCCCGGATCTTGAGGCGGCGGAGAACGATTACTATCAGGCGAAGTTTGGAAATTTTACAGAGGAAGAGATCAGACAGTATACGCTGCTGGCACGGAAAGTGCGGGAGAACGAGAGGAGTATTTTGCAGCGGGGATAGGAGAAGGCGCATTCGCGAGAAGCTGCGGACTGCGTCAGGCGGTCGTACTGGTGTGGAAATACAACGGATAAACATCAAAAATATGGAGATGAAGATGAAAAAAGAAAAAACTTGCAAAATCGTATTCAGTGATATCGACGGCACGCTGCTGACGTCGGACGGACAGATCACGGAGGGGACGAAGGAGATGATCCTGAATCTTGAGAATAAGGGGATCCCGTTTATCCTGACTTCCGCGCGGTCACCGGAAGGCGTGCGGGTCATTAAGAGAATGCTGGGGAATCATGCACCGATCATTGCGTTCTGCGGCGGGCTGATCCTTGATGATGACGGAAATGAGATCTACAGTAAGATGATTCCGTTAAAACGGGCACTGGAACTGAAGGCGATGCTGGATAAGGATTTTCCGGCTGTTGCCTGCAATACCTTCGGCGGCGAGAAGTGGATCGTGGATGACCGGGACGATTGGAGAGAGCAGCGGGAAGAAAAGATCGTGGGATTTCCGGCTGAAATTGGATCTATTAAAGATACATTTGAAACAGAAGGCGGAATTCATAAATTTCTCCTCATGGGAGATCCGGACGTGATGACAAAGCTGGCGGCGGTTCTGGCAAGAGATTTCTCTGATCTTCAGTCCGCGGCATCCAACCCGGAATATCTGGAGATCACGGCAGCGGGCGTGGAAAAGTCGGAAGGTTTGAAGACGCTCTGTGGAAAACTCGGAATCTCCCCGGAAGAGGCAGCGGCCTTCGGTGACGGCGAGAGCGATCTTTCCATGATGCGTGCGGCAGGATTCGGCGCGGCGATGGGAAATGCGCCGGAGAATGTGCGGGGACGGGCACCGATGGTGATCGGGAAGAATGATGAGGAAGGGCTGCTGAAGAGGCTGAAGGAGATATTTACGGACTGAGAAAAATTGAGATTTCGAGACGGATGAATTCTGCCAGGCACTAACGTGCCAATGATGCGCACTCGCGCGAAGATGTAGATTGTCGCAAGTGACCGCACGAGGCGCGAGAATGTGCCAAGGTACATCCTTTTTTAGAGTTCTTGCAGAACAGAAAAACAATACAATTAAAAAGGAACACAGACAGCATATGCAATATGGAGGACGGGATAGTAAGACTATGAAAGGGAAGCTTTTAACAGGCGTGGGTTTGCTGCTGATCGCGGCGGCTCTTCTTCTTACTGTTTATAATATAAGAGAATCAGACCGGGCCGGAGCAGAATCAGAGGAGATGGTGGTCCGGATGGAGTCACTGACAGCCGATTTGCCGGAGCGGCTGGAGACGGAGAAAAAGGAATTTGTGCCGGAATATAAGAAGAATCCGGAGATGGAAATGCCGACTGTGGAGGTAAACGGACAGGAATGTGTGGGGATGATCGAGATTCCGGCGCTGGGGCTCAAGCTTCCGGTCATCAGCGAGTGGAGCGACGCAAAGCTCAAAAAAGCGCCGTGCCGCTACAGTGGTTCTGCGTACTTAAAGAATATGATCATCGCCGGACACAATTACCGCACCCATTTTTCTGGCATCAAGCGCCTGAATCCAGGTGATTCCGTGGTGTTTACGGATGCGGATGGAAATGTGTTTTCCTATGAAGTGACGGAAATTGAGACGGTCGGCGGCTATGACATCGAAAAGATGGAGGACGGAGACTGGGATCTGACGCTGTTTACCTGCACGAATAAGGGGAAAGCGCGGGCGGCGGTGAGATGCAGGGAGATCGAAGAATAGAGAGGAGTGAGAGAAATGTGTAAGGCGATGGAAGACCTGAGAAATGAGAGCTATGCGGGAGGGCGTGAAAGCCAAGCTAAGGATACGGCGGTTCGAATGAGCGAAAAGGGAATTTCGGTTGAAGAGATTGCCGAAATCGTTGGATTCAGTACAGACAGGGTTAAGAAATGGCTTGTAACAGAAATGTAGGAGAGTGGTATTGATTTCTAAGAAAAACATTTTTATTTGAAGTGTTCTTAAAGGAAATGGGGTATGTGTACGGAAACAGGGAAAGCACCTTCGGAGAAGGTAGGCTTTCCCTGTTTTTTTGCTGCAATGCATCTGAAAGAAGCTGCCGATGGCAGGTCTTGCAGATAAAATATTATTTTTTGTAGAAACAGTTCCCGCCAACGATCTTGTAGGAAGAGTAGCTGCCTGTTGAGGCGTGTTTGGCGGATTTGAAGTGGAGATAGTCGCCGATATTGTTGGAACCTGACAGAGCATCTTTGGCGGCTTTGATGCAGGACTTGGACGGACCCTTTGCCAGGTATTTGTCCAACAGGCCGGAGGACGCGCCGGGGAACTGGCCATCGGCGTAGATCACGTCGGAGATCGTTTCGCCCCACTTTTTGGATTTTACACGGTTTACGATGCAGCTTGCTACGGCGAGCTGGTCCTCATAGCAGTCATCGCCAGCCTCCATCGCGACGCAGGCTGCCATCAGGTAGATCTCATCCTCGGTGGCAGAGATCACATAGGACGGTGCTGCGGATGTTCCGTTTCCGGAGGCATTCAGTGCCGCGGATTCTTCTTTTGCGTCAACAGCGGCAGCAGGTACCGGGCTGATAAAGGCGTATTTACTGGAAATATAGCCGTTTGTGTCGGCGGAGAGCTGGACCTTTGTCCAGCCGTCGGATTCACTTAAGACAGGGAAGGAATCCCCTTCGGCCGCCTGTTTTAAGATTGCGGAATCTGTGGACGGAATCTCGCGGACGTTCAAGGTCGTCGCGGTGATCTTCGCGGATAGAAGACCGAGTTCCTTCGCCAATGGCTCGATATCTGTCCCAAAGAGCAGATATTTGTCACTCATCCATCCCTCAATTTTTCCGGAACGGACTTTTGTCCAGCCATCTTTTCTCTCCAGCACAGTTCCGCCCGCCCCGCGGTAGCACTTCCCGACGATCTCACCCGCAGTAGATGGCTTCGTCCGCATATTTAACGGTTCACTTGTCACATTTGCCACGGCGAGATTGTCATAGGCGGATGCAGCGAAAGACGGAATAGCCGAGAGTGTAACGGAAAGGACAGATGCGGCGGCAGCCGCTTTTAAAAGAAGCTTCTTTGAAAAGTCAGGAATCAGATTCTGTAATGTTATCATGCAAAATTTCCTCATATCAGTTGAATGTCCCGGTTATATTGCGGGAATTGTTTCGAATATTACAAAATTGTTACGAAGAAATTATAGCAAAAATGGAGAAATTTGTCAAATCAGCATTCCCATTGATATTTCCTGAGGTCCACATGCATCGCGTCTTTCAGCTCCACGCCTTCCTGCCGCAGCAGAAATGCCTGTTCCGGCCAGCCGGGGACGAGGCGGCCGGCGTGATTTACGACGCGGTGGCAGGGGAAATCTCCGTAGTCTGAGGCGTGGGAGAGGACCCGGGCCACGAGGCGGGAGTTTTTGTCCCTGCCGATGAGGCGGGCGATCTGGCCGTAGGTGGCGACGGTTCCCTCGGGAATCTCCCCGACTACGGACAGGACCTCGTATGCGAAATCTTCAGTAAAACGGGCGGATGGTGCCATGTTACTGCACCTCCTTCTGCTCCTCCCACATCTTCACCGGCATGCCGTTGACTTCCACGTTGTCCTCAACGGCAATTACAAGGCAGCGGCGTCCACTGATGAACTTGGTTTCTACGAGATCGAGACGGTCCGGGTTGACCTTAATATCCACATCCGGTGTCTTCACGGCAAATTTTCCGGTTCCGGTGATCGCCGGAACGAGGATCGCGGTGTTCTCCCCGGCGGCTTCCTCGTAGACTTTATCGAAGTGCTCCAGGCGCTCCGGCTCCACGCCGCTCTTTTCCAGGAGATCCTTGACTTCCGGTTTTGTGAGGGTCAGCGGAACCTCGTCCTCTTTATGTTCCTCCGCAAGCTCCGTGAGATTCTCATGGATCTGGCGGACAGTCTCATAGTTGCATTCCTCGCCCAGCGTATCGGTCAGGATCTCCTGAAATGCCTCTTTCTGGGACTTAAAGGAGATCGGCGTCGGCGCGCCGAGGCAGGCATCAATGAACTCAGAGTGGAGCTCCTCCGGATTTTTTGAGAAATACAGGATGCTGTGAATATCGCTGCTGCGGTCATTAAATGCAGGAAACAGGAATCCGGTCATCGGAGTCTGTACCCACCAGTCCCGCGGGCGCTCTTCAATTGCGTTGGTCGCTTCATTATAAGAAAGACCGGGCTCGGAAAGCTTTACCGGGCAGATGCAGCAGAGGATATGGTTGTAGACCTCCTCAGATGCGTCGAACATTTCCTCATTGTCGGACGCTTTCCCCGGAACATCGTAGGCGCTGTGGATCAGGATAATATAGTAGTTTTCCCCGTACTCATAATTTTCGATCACCTTATTATAGAAGGTATCCACAGTCTCATCGTCAGCGAGCTTTTCATCACGGAGTTTCATAAGAAGCTCATGGGCGCTGTCCGGACCTTCGTCGTGAATCGAGTATTCCAGATTGTGGAGATTCTTTCCGATTCCCCCGGAGAGGGCTTTTTTGAAGATCTCGTAGTATTTAAAGATCTCCTCCTCGGACAGGGCGAAGAACGCCTCCTTTAAGGTCGTCTTGATCTGCTTTTCGGCATCAACGTAGCATCCGCAGATGCGGGTGATGGCGTTGTTATCCTTCTTAAACTGTTTCTTGATTTCTGAAATTTCACGTTTATTCATAATATGTATCCTTTTCAAACAAATCCCAGCCATAAAGTATCATCCGTTTAGCTGTAAAAGCAATAGAAAATGAAAGTATGGCTGGATAGAAAATCATGTTACAGTTCAGCCATGCGCTGGTTTGAATGAGAAAGTGTGTTGCAAGCTTGCTTGCATAAGCACTTTTTCATCCAAATCAGCATATGGTGGAACCACCAAGCTTCTTGTTTTCATGAATATGAAAACAAGAAGATGTAATGGCTGAACTGTAACAAAATCATTAATGATCGATAGAGCTTGATTGACAGTGCTGCGTTGCTACTGTGCCGCGTACAGGAGAATAACAGGCAGCCGACAAAAATATGTAGCTGTGGAGATATCTACTTATTTAATATCTTCTCCGCATAATACATCGCCGCCACATGCACCGCCTGCACGAGTCCGCCTTCCGCCATAAGCTTTTTCGTCTCCTCGGCAGACATCACAATGATCTCCAGGTCCTCGGTGGCGTCCAGATGCTGGCTGCTGACTTTTTTGCAGTCCCTGATCAGGTAACAGTGGGCGAAGTTGCTGATACAGGCCGCATTCGGCGCGACCTTACAGAGAAATACGGGCTCGCTTCCGGCGTACCCGGTCTCCTCGAAGAGTTCCCTTGCAGCCCCAGCTGCGGGATTCGCATCTGTCGGCTCCATGCATCCGGCAGGAAGCTCCAAAAGAATCTGTCTCGTTCCATGGCGGTACTGGCGCACAAAAACGAAGTCCCCGTCCACGGTGACGGCAACCACAACGACGAAATCCGGAACATCATTTACATAAAACGGAGAGATCTTCGTTCCGTCCGGCAGCGCGCAGTCGTCGGCGTGAAGATCGATCCAACGATCCTTGACGATCGTCCTGGATCCGTTGCAGATCCACGGTTTAATAGACATAACAACTCCTCCTAAACAGGACAAATATACCCAAAAATCCAGTCTGCGCAAAGGGACAGACTAATTTAACGAATTGCCGAACCGGCAAAATGCCCAGGCAGACAAAAGATGACGGAGAACAGAGTGCCATACTGCGATCAGTCTCACTATAAAGCGATTAAACTTTCATCATCCGGCACATAAATATTTCCGCTGTAATAGCGTTTTCCCTCACTCTTATAAAGCCGTTCCCGCCCGGCAACATTACTGTCCTCCGTGTGCCAGAGCACAAGATTCGGGATTCCCAGGGACTCTGCCAGCTCGCAGGCATCCTTCACGGTGCTGTGGTGCTTCTCATACGGCTTCCAGATATCCCGCTCCGCATAGAGACAGAAAGCCTCATGGAGTAGCCAGTCGCTACCGCGGACATACTTCTCACAGACCGGATTGTACGGTTCATCCCCGGCGCAGGTGAGCTTTCTTCCATTATTTAATGTCAGCGTGAATCCGAACTGTTTTAACTTCGTGGAGTGGATATCGAAGAATGTCACGTCGTAGCTTAAAATATGGCGGGTCTCACCGTCCTTCACTTCCTCTAAATGGATCCGGTTGCCGATCATGTTGTAAAATTTATCCTGGATCGTCAGGCGGCAGAGCGTCCTGATCGTCTCGATAAGTTCTGAATGGCAGTAGATATAGGCATCCCCGACATACTGGTCCTTTTTCATCTTTGTGGCGATCATGCGGACCATCCAGACGATGCCTAAAACATGGTCCGTGTGGGCGTGGGTCACAAAAATGTGGTGGATGTGCTCTAACGGAACCTGCATGTTGTCCAGGATCTTTAAGATCCCGTTTCCGCCGCCGGCATCCACCATGAAATATTCATCCCCGTCTCTGAGGGCGAAGCATGTATTGTAAAGATTTGTGACCGTCGCGTTTCCGGTCCCAAAAACGTAGAGAAGTTCGCTGTTCATAAGAAAAATCTCCCTTCTGAAGAGTACATTGACTGCGCAGAATCTGCTTCCTGGGCAATCCAAAGTGGGTTACTGTACACGGGTAGGAATTTTCTGAACTGAAAATTCCGTACAATACAGTGGTGGTAGTGGATTTTGCCGATTCGGAATGCGAAGCATCGGCAAAATCAGTTACTGTTTGCGCAAAGCGTGAACAGTAACCAAAGTGAAGGTCCGGTCCCCGGTGTCATCCATTCTTTTGTTGAGTTTTGAATATGAATATGTTACTATAAAATAAATGGAAAAGCAATTCCCAGGCGGTTAAATTTTTAACCGGCAAAGCGGAAAGATCCCGCGAAAAACTCAGCAAAAATGCGGGGAAAACGGGACCAGGAACGGCAGGAGAAAATTTACGCGCCCGGAAAAACGCAGGGAGGAAAACAGAGACAATGAGAGATTTGGACTACCTGAAGCTGCTTGCAAAAGAGTATCCGACAGTGAAAGCGGCATCCAGTGAGATCATCAACCTGATGGCGATCCGCGGACTTCCGAAGGGAACCGAGTATTTCTTCAGCGATCTGCACGGCGAATATGAAGCGTTCATTCATCTGCTCCGCAGCGCATCCGGTATCATCCGTGAAAAAATATCGGAGACCTTCGGCTACGTGATCTCAGACGAGGAGGAGATCGCTTTAGCGAATCTGATCTACTATCCGGAACGGAACATCCGCCGGATCCAGAAAGAGGGGAAATTTACAGAAGATTGGCAGAGAATTACGATCTACCGCCTGGTACGCATCTGTAAGGAAGTATCCTCAAAATTTACAAGATCGAAAGTGCGAAAAAAAATGCCCCCGGCATTCGCATATATCATCGACGAGCTCCTTCATGTGGACTACAACGATGACAACAAGAAAGTTTATTATGATGAAATCATCCACTCCATCATCGACATCGAGATGGGTGACCAGTTCATCATGGCACTCTGCAATCTGATCCAGAACCTGACCGTGGACAGCCTGCATATCATCGGTGATATCTTCGACCGTGGACCGCGTGCGGACATTATCATGGACGAGCTCATGCACTTCCACGATGTAGATATCCAGTGGGGCAACCACGATATCTCCTGGATGGGCGCAGCCACAGGCAATCTGGCCTGCATCTGCAATGTGCTCCGGATCGCGATCCGCTACAACGGATTCGACGTTCTTGAGGACGGTTACGGAATCAATCTCCGCCCGCTGTCCATGTTTGCGGCGAAGGTCTACCGGGATGACCCGTGTGAGCGGTTCCTTCCGAAGATTCTGGATGAAAATATCTATGATGCGGTAGACCCGGGACTTGCGGCGAAGATGCACAAGGCGATCACAGTGATCCAGTTCAAGGTGGAAGGCCAGATCACGAAGCGCCACCCGGATTACCAGATCAATGACCGGATCCATCTGGAACATATCAATTTTGAGAAGGGAACCGTAAATATCCACGGAAAAGACTACAAGATGCTGGATATGAACTTCCCGACGATCGACCCGAAGGACCCGTTAAAGCTCACGAAGGAAGAGCAGGAGCTGATCAACAGCCTGGCACTTTCCTTCCGCCACAGCGAGACGCTTCACCGCCATATCCGCTTTGTGTATTCCCACGGCGCGATGTACAAGCGGTGCAACTCGAACCTTTTATATCACGGCTGCATCCCTATGAAAGAGGATGGAACCTTCGAGGAACTGAAGCTCAAGGGGATCATCTACTCCGGAAAACGTCTGCTTGACTATCTCGAGGACGTGGTGAAGATGGCATACTTCCTGCCGGATGACGATCCGACGAAGGACTGGTACCGCGATTTTATGTGGTATTTATGGTGCGGACCGAAGTCCCCGGTATACGGAAAGGACAATATGGCGACCTTCGAGAACTACTTTGTCGCTGACAAGGCAGCCGCGAAGGAAAACATGAACCCGTATTATAAACTGTGCGAAAAAGAGGAATTCTGTAATAAAATCCTCAAGGAATTCGGACTTCCGATCGAAGGCTCCCACATCATCAACGGCCATGTCCCGGTTAAATTAAAGGACGGCGAGAGTCCGATCAAGGGAAATGGAAAGCTCTTCGTTATTGACGGCGGTCTTTCCAAGTCTTACCAGCCGAAGACGGGAATCGCGGGCTACACCCTGATCTTCAATTCCCACCACCTTGCCCTGGCGGAGCACAAGCCTTTTGACCGGAACCATGAAAACACGCCGAAAGTCATGATCGTAGAGAAGATGAAAAAGCGTGTGATGGTTGCGGATACGGATACAGGAAAAGAGCTTGCGGCGAAGATCGCGGACCTCAAGGAGCTCGTGGCAGTGTACCGCGGCGGCATCATTAAAGAAAAACTGGAGTAAAATTACATGAACAAGGACGAATTTTTAAGACGCCTGGAGGAAGCACTCTCGGGTGAGGTCCCGGCGTCGGTCATCCGCGACAACCTGAATTATTACGCGGATTATCTTTCCCAGGAGTTGGGAAAAGGCCGTACCATGGATGAAATTATTGAGGAGATCGGCGAGCCGAATATCGTGGCCCGAACGATCATCGATTCCGCTGAGGCGGCGGGAGAGACTGGAGACGGTTATGGAAGTTTTGAGGACGCGTCCCCGCGGGGCGATGACAGAAGAAGCACTTACAGCCAGGAAAGTTATCAGAACGGCTCCACGCCGAATATCCATTATTTCGATCTGAATAAGTGGTACTGGAAATTAGCCCTTGTTGTGCTCTTGTTCCTTGTGATCTCTGTTGTGTTCAGCATTATGGGCGGCGTGTTCTATCTTCTGATCCGGTTCTCTGGACCGATCTTAATGTGCCTTATTATTTATTGGCTTGTTAAGAACTTCCGTGGCAGGTAATAAAACAGATGTTAATAGGAAGAAATGAACAGGCGGCCGTGAATGTGAGCTGCAGATACGGGCACAGAAAATGGCGGATCAGTTCATGGATTTAAAGACGAAAATGTCCGAAAAACCCTGATTTTACTGAAAAAATCAACAGATTACAGGATGTTACAATTGAAATAAGTTATGTAAACATGTGCGGCGCTCTCTGCGGGGGAGCGCCGCATTTTTGCCACATTTTTGGCGGTTTTTGCCTAAATTATTAAGAGTTTATGAATTCCTTCATATGTATTGACAAAAGTGGCTGTGAGAAATATAATTTGTTCGTAACAAGATTTAACATATTTGTAACAAACATTACAAATCATTAAAGTTTAAGATAAGAGGACATCAATGACAAAAAAACTTTTCAGAACTTTAAAAATCACCTGCTTATGTATGGCCTTAACGGCAGCCCTTCCGATCGTTTCCTTCGCGGGCCAGACAACGGGAACGGAGAAAGAGGACAAGATGGTCGTAAGAATCATCCACCTCGATGAAAACGGAAACCCGTTGGAAGAGGACAAGCAGACAGCGACAGAAGAAACAGAGAGTTCTGAAGAGACGACAGATAAAGAAGAAGCAAATGCTGATGAGGCAGACTCCGATGAGGAGGAAGCGGCTGAGGCAGAAGCCGACGAGGCAGAGGCAGAACTTGAGGCAGCTATCGAAGTTGAGAATGATCTCCGTTCCGAAATTGTTACATATGCGCTCCAGTTCGTAGGAAACCGCTACAAATACGGCGGAACAAACCCGAATACTGGTGTTGACTGTTCTGGATTTACCTCCTATGTAATGCGTCACGCAGCAGAAGTTGAACTTCCGCATTCTTCCGGCGGACAGTCTCGTATGGGCCGCCAGGTAAGCAGCTCCGAGATGCGCCCGGGCGATATTATCTGCTACGGATCCGGAAAGAGGATCAACCATGTTGCTCTCTACATCGGAAACGGACAGATCGTACATGCCTCCACAGAGAGAACCGGAATCAAGGTTTCCAGATGGAACTACCGCACACCGGTGAGAATCGTAAATGTACTTGGCGATTAACCTGAAAATTGGATAAAGGATAAAAAGGATTAAAAAAGTGCTCTTTACAGCAGATCGTTAGGATTGCTGCAGAGAGCATTTTTTTACTGCGATACATTCGAAAGAGGTCGTCAGCAGCAGATTTATACTATCTTCTCTGACGGTTCCCAGCATGAAGAATAAGCTTAAACACTCCTGCCTGTTCCAAGGTTTTCGCCACGAGGAAGAAGATCAGGGAGTCCACCGGCCACTGGATCAGGTTCTTGATGGCGCGGGCTGGCAGAATTGCTAAAAATCCCTTTCCGTTTAAGAGCGTCAACCAGTAAGTGCCGAGGACGATGTTGCAGAGAACGATCACCACGAGCTTTGCCGTGAGGATCCGCGGCAGGGAAAGGTTCTTTTTATAGAAGAACAGGCCGTAGATAAACGCCGCAAGCATCGCGTTGAACGTAAAGCCCGGCATAAATCCGCCGTCCGGCTTTAACATAAACTTGATCACATCCATAGCGCCGCCGAATAATCCGCCGACGACCGGGCCGAACAGATAATCCACCAGCATATTTGGGATCGAACCAAAGCCGATCTTTAAGTTTGGTGTGATCTTAAAGGAGTAGTATCCAAGTACAACGGACAGCGCGCCGAACATGGCACAGGTAGTGATAGTGGTGACCTTCTTGAATTCACGGGATGATTCAAAAATCCTGGAAAAGAGGTCGTTCGAGCTTTTTTGCATAAAAAATACCTCCTTTGCAGATTCTCGGACCACAACAGGAGATAATAGACGGAGCTATCTTCTGATGCAGCGGGATGCGATATGTGCACCGCGGGAAATTCCCTTCGTCCTGCCAGCAACTCCCTGTCTGGCGGGCACTTGACGCGCACACGTCTACTCTGCATGTTTGTTTGATTTTCAGGGCGGTCAGCGCCCCTGATGCAATTACAGTATCATGAATGGTGTGGAATGTAAAGGGTGAAATAAGGAAAAGACGGAAGAAAGGCGAAAATCAGACGGAACATGTACCCGGAAAACGCAGGCGGGTCGAAACTATACGGCCGAAAAGCTTTTTTGACGAAAGAATGTGGAAAAAATTTACGTAATTTCGGTGTTTTGATATATATACTTTTTGAAAACACTGATTTATAATACAGCAAGTTCGTTTGAAACATGTAGACCATGGGAAACGTATGTCAGAGAGTCAGGAAGATTCAACCGGAACCATGATTTACAGAACATAAAAACTGAGTAAAATGACACAGGAGAGTTACATATGCAGAAAAGTGAGGTAAAGGATCTGACAGTCGGATCGCCAATGAAGCTAATCTTAAGCTTTGCAGTTCCGATGCTGCTGGGATTTCTTTTTCAGCAGTTTTATAACATGGTAGACACGATCATTGTCGGAAAATGCCTGGGGGTATCGTCCCTGGCGGCAGTTGGTTCGACGGGTTCCATCAACTTTATGATCATCGGTTTCTGTACCGGTGCCTGCAGCGGATTTGCGATCCCGGTGGCGCAGAAGTTCGGCGCGGGTGATTATACGGGAATGAGGAAGTTCGTGGCGAACGCCGGATGGCTTTCAGCGGTGTTCGCGGTGGTCATGACGACGGTCGTAGGTGTACTCTGCATGAATATTTTACAGTGGATGAATACGCCGGAGGACATTATCCAGGGCGCCTATGATTACATTTTTGTGATCTTCCTTGGAATCCCGGTCACATACCTCTATAACATGCTGGCGGGCATCATCCGAAGTCTGGGCGACAGCAAGACCCCGGTCTACTTCCTGCTCCTGTCCTCCCTCATGAACATCGGTCTCGACTTTTTTACGATCCTGGTTCTTGGCATGGGCGTTGGCGGACCGGCTCTGGCGACGGTCATCTCCCAGGGAATCTCCGCGGTACTGTGCCTGATCTACATGATCAGGCATTACCCGATCCTTCATATGAAAAACGGCGAGTGGAAGCCAGACGGAAGAATGCTCGGCACCCTCTGCAGTATGGGAATCCCTATGGGACTCCAGTATTCCATCACGGCCATCGGCAGCGTTGTGCTCCAGACTGCGGTAAACTCCTTAGGTTCTATGGCGGTTGCGGCGGTGTCCACAGGAAGCAAGGTCAGCATGTTCTTCTGCTGTCCGTTTGACGCACTGGGTGGAACTATGGCGACTTACGCGGGACAGAACGTGGGTGCGAAGAAGCTGGACCGCGTGAAAGAGGGACTGAAGGCGGCGAGTCTGATCGGAATCATTTACTCTGTGATCGCATTTGTGATCCTGTTCTTCGGTGGAAAGTATATCGCGCTGCTCTTCATGGACGCGGACCAGACGGAGATCATCGGGCGCGTGGCGATGTTCCTTATCGGAAACAGCATGTTCTACATACCGCTTACCTTTGTGAATGTGGTGCGTTTTACGATCCAGGGAATGGGATTCTCCACATTCGCGATCCTCGCGGGTGTCTGCGAGATGGCGGCGCGATCTCTCGTGGGCTTCTGCCTCGTTCCGGTATTCGGCTTCCTTCCGGCATGCTTTGCAAGCCCGTTAGCGTGGATCTTCGCGGATGCTTTCCTGATCCCGGCGTTCTTCCACTGTATGAAAAAATTAAAAGTTCTTTTCGGGGAAGCTGCATAATCGTTCGGGAACGGACCATACTAGAGGATGCAGCGGCGGAAAATGTCCGCGGCTTGAAAACCACTCTAGGAGGTACGAAAAAATGGCAAGAAACAGCTATGATATGGACGACAACATGAAGAGCAGCGAGTCTGAGACCTACGATAAGACAAAGAATCAGAGCAGAAACAGCCAGAACCGTTCTGAAAACAGCAGCCAGAATCGCACAAGAAACAGTTCCAGGGACTCTATGGATAATGGCAGAAACTGCAAGAGATAAAAAGATGCGGATGTGAAGACAGCACACATTCGCAGAATATGATGAAAGCGGCGGCAGGAGCAGAACCTGCCGCTGTTTTTATGTAACAGGGAATTCCTAGGAAATCCCTGTTACATAAAAAGGCACTAACACGCCAAAGATGCGCACTCGCGCGAAGATGCAGATTGTCGCAAGCGACCGCGCGAGGTGCGAGAATGTGCCAAG
>OBVC01000397.1_pt1 | contig 22612 bp, 15 predicted proteins | sample 1494991 | NCBI WGS metagenome assembly OBVC01 (sample SAMEA2579955, study PRJEB22360) | human gut metagenome
TTTGTCACATAAAAGAAAACGTCTCTAAAATAAGCACACTTTTGTCATATAAGCCCAAATTTTCTGTATTGCAGATGATTTCTGCAAGGAATTTGAGTTAGAAACTGATAAAATAGGTCTCTCAGAAAAGAGTAAAGGGTGTCATCGCCATCGCAAGTGGCGTATGAGTAAATCTGAAATCATAACGATTTTAATTTGCTTCCACTTTAATTCTTATCGTAATTTTTGTCACTATTATACCTTTTTCGTAAAAGAGCATTTAGCAGATTTATTTCCAAATCAATTGTCTTATAATCGTTTTCTTGAATTAGAAGCAAGAGTCTCTGTAGAGATGATGATGTTCCTGCAGATATGTTGTTTTGGGAGGTGTACTGGTATTAGTTTTATTGACTCAACTTGTATTCCAGTTTGTCATAATAAACGTATTTATCGCAATAAGGTTTTTAGAAATTATGCAACAAGAGGTAAGAGTACAATGGGATGGTATTTTGGATTTAAACTACATCTTATGTGTAATGAAAGAGGTGAGATTCTAAACTTTATGCTTACTAAAGCAAATGTTGATGACCGAGACAAAAATGTATTTAACAGATTGACAGACAATGTATTTGGTAAATTGTTTGCAGACAAAGGGTACATTTCTCAAGGATTATTTGAGCGATTGTTCAATGATGGAATAAATTTAGTTACTGGCATTAGGAGTAACATGAAAAATAAACTGATGCCACTTTATGATAGACTTCTTCTAAGGAAAAGATCTGTAATAGAGACTATCAATGATGAGCTAAAGAATGTAGCTCAATTAGTGCATTCAAGGCATAGAAGCATATTTAATTTCGCAATGAATGTTCTCCCTGCTATTGCAGCCTACAGCTTCTTTGAGAACAAGCCAGCAGTGAACATAGACTTTGCTATAGAGCAACATTCGGGACAACTTACATTATTCTAAAGTAATCTGTTTTATTATTATCGTTAGGCCCAATCAAAAGATTGAGCCTAAAAAGGTATTGTAGTAAACCAAACAAAAGAATGGTATGATACTTATCCCGAGTTCAGGTTTATACTCAATATAGCTATTTATTAGATAAGCCAAATCCAACTTCTCGGCAGCAAAGAAATTTTCTAGTCTCATCAACTGCTCAATATTCACCATCACTACATCCTTCACTTCGTAATCTGCTGAAACTTTCTTTTCACCAATGATTCGTTGAAACTCTTTATTCAGCAAATAGCTCGGGCCTTCTACATCAAAACAATCATCGAAGTACACTATCACGGGGTAGATAAATTTCACACCATTAGCGGCCCACTTATCAACTTCGCTCAATATGCTTGGTATCTTTTTGCCAATCACATTTGCCAACTGCCACCCCCTTTCGCATGCCCCTTGGAATTTGTGACATACTTCTCAAAAATTGTTTTTTTTATCGTCTCATAATCACCGCTTAATTTCTTTTTGCAGCCATCTGAACATCCTTACATCCAAATACGAATACCCTATTTCGATATCTCAGATAATAATCTGGCATTCCCTTCCCTAGAGTCTTTTCCAGTTCTTCTCCACTATAATTCACATAATTCAAACCAAAACATCTTTTCATCAAGGAGTAAAAGAAGAAGCGTTCCGAGAACTCCTCACCCAAAAACTGTACGTTGTCAAACAAAAGTGCATGCGAAAATGTCCGTATACGGTTTTGCAATGAAGAACCTTTGTTGTGAAGAACGATGAAACTGGAAGCATATACCATTGACAACCTGTCTTAAGCTTATAAAGAATGCATGGAATTACCTCTGACAGTCTACTTTGGCAAATATATCCACGTTTTGCAACTGATAAATGAGGTAGAATTTCATTTTTATTGTATCTTTGTCTAGTACTTTGTACATGAGAGGAATTTGAGGCTTGGTTTGCTAATACAAAGATAAGAAATCCTCTCGATTTTAACAAAATAAAAAGTCAAGACAACTTCAATATAAAAAAGTAATAGGAATCGTTATAGGGCTTGCCATCGGCTTCTTCCTGTGTATCGACGATCTGATAACCCGTCTTTCCAGGACCTTCGATAAGACAAGGTAGCAGCTTTACGATGGAAGCGGCAACGTGATGCGCAGGGTGGAGAGCTTGAAGGGACTCGGCATAACGCCGAAGAAGCAAACCAAGGGACTGGAAGAAATTAATACATTGGACCGATAAATGAAAAATAAAGGCTTATCATATTTCCTAAGATTACAGGTTGATTTCCTGTGGCTCTTGTGCATGGTGCTGTGTTCGCAGCTCCATGCTCAGGAACATTTGACCCGCAATATGCTGATGTTGTCGAATCTCAATACGGACAATGGGCTCTCCAGTGCCCGTGTGTATTCGATAGTTGAGGCTGAGGATGCTGCTATGTGGATCAGTACCAAGCGAGGCGTTGACAGGTACAATGGTCAACAGGTACGGAACTATACCTTGGCTACGGATATGCAGTTTAGTGATGCCAGTGGTAGAAACATCAAGTTGACTAAGGATAGCCAACAGCATATCTATGCCTATGATAATAAAGGAAAGATCTATATATATAATAAGGTGAAAGACACATTCCAACTCCTGGTCAATCTGATGAATGTACTTGGAGGAAGTGTGGTGCTCAATGACTTGTTGGTTGATGACAAGGGATGCTTTTGGATGGCGTTAGATAGGGGCGTGTATATGATGGCTCCTCTATCTATTGCTGGTAGCAAAGACAAAACAGCGTATAGTTCGCCGAACAAAGGAAAATACATTCTGAAGAACACATATGTCAATCATATCCGATTCTTCGGCAAACAATTATTGATAGGTTCTCCTTCGGGAGTCTTCGCCTATTCACAAAATGCAGCCCAGCCTCGATTACTCTTGCGAGGGTATTCTGTGCTTTCGTCTTATCACGACGTGAAGGCTCATCAGATATGGTTGGGAACTTTCCATCGTGGCATTCTCATACTCGATGACAGAACCTGGAAGCCATTGTCTTCTCTCGCGCAATTCTCATCCTTAGCAGATATTCCGCTCATTCCTGTCCGTTCCATTATCCCCTACGGTGCAGCCACCATCTTGATGGCGGTGGATGGAGCAGGTGTCTATGCCTACGACAAGAAGACCTGTAAGACGAATCTGCTTTTGAATACGGATGGCAGACCGGAGAATGTATTGCATGGCAATGGCGTCTATGCCCTTTGCAAGGACCATCTTGGCGACCTTTGGATGGGTTCCTATTCGGGAGGTGTGGATATGGCTATTCCAAAGGAGCATACCTTGGAGTTTGTGCGCCATGAGTATCTCAACAGCCAGTCGCTTATCAATAATGGTGTGAACGATGTCATGCAGAGCGTGGATGCACAGGGCCGCAATAGCAAGATATGGTATGCTACCGACAAGGGGGTGAGCATCTATGACGAGCAAACCCATCTGTGGCATCATTCCCTATATAATAAGGTGGCGCTTACCCTTTGTCAGACTGCCGATGGCAAGGTCTTGGTGGGAACCTATGGTGATGGCATCTTTCAGGTTCATGCCGATGGAAGCAGTAGTCGGGCTTACTCTGTGTCGAATGGCAAGTTAAAGACCGACTATGTGTATAGCATTTTCAAGGATAGCGAAGGAGACTTGTGGATAGGTTGTTTGGATGGAGACTTGGTACATATCCCATCATCATTAGAAAAGAATGGAAATGTGGATAACTCCGTTAACTACTTGCCAATCAATGAAGTTCAGAGTATCGTGGAGTCTCCTGATAAGAATATTATTGCGGTGGGAACGACCCATGGATGTTATCGTATCGACAAGCGAAGCCTTCGTGTCAGTCGATTCTTCTATCCGTCGGAATTTCCGTCAGTCGATTATAATTTCTTTGTCAATGCGATGGCTTTTCAGGATGCACGGCATATCTGGATAGCCACCGATGGAGGAGGCTTGTACCTCTACGATTGGCAGAAGCACCAGGTTAAGAACTATACCATCTCGCAGTCTTTGCCTTCCAACACCGTCTATGCCTTGGTCAAGACTCCCATTGGCAAGGTGTGGATGAGTACCGACAAGGGACTGGCTTTCATCGATCATGGAAAGGTGACCAATCTCAACTTCTTCAAGGGATTGGAGCGGGAGTACAAGCGTATGGCTGTGGTCCGAACCCAAGACGGGCGAATGATATTCGGAAGCAGTGAAGGAGCTGTGGTCTTGGCATCCAAGTTTGCCAGAGGATTGAACTACAAGGCTCCTCTTCATATCACGGGTGTTGAGGTGGAAGGAAAGACTTTCGATGAGGCTGCCCAACTGGAAGATTGGAATGCAGAACTCTTCAAGATGTTGCAGACTGGCAAGATGAACTTTTCACACAGCGAGAATACTCTCATCGTGCATTTCGAGAGCATCAATTACCAGTATCAGCACGACATCCAATACCAGTATTATTTGGAGGGGTATGACCATCAGTGGAGTGTGCCTTCTGCCTACCAGCAGGCTCGTTTCGCCACCTTGCCTCCTGGCAGTTACACCTTGCATGTCAAGGCAATGGGTAGGAGCAACGGACGCATTTTGGGAGAATCCACCTTGCGCATTCATATCGCCCAACCATGGTGGAACTCTTGGTGGGCATGGATTGTCTATCTCAGCATCTTTGGTGCTATCGTCTATTTCGGCTGGGATTACTACAGGGAGCGTTTGCATCGCAAGTACTACGATGACAAGATCAACTTCTTTGTGAATACCGCTCATAACATCCGTACCCCTTTGAGTCTTGTGCTGGCACCTCTTGCCGACTTGGCGAAGGATACTACACTGGGCGATAAGAGCCGAAAGTTCTTGGAGATGGCACTGCGTAATGGCGACAAGCTTCTGAGGATGGTGACCGAGTTGCTTGATTTCCAGAAAATAGCCGTAGCGAAGACACAAGTCCACTTGCAGAATGTGGAGCTGTCTGTCCTCTTGCGTCAGCAGGTGGATAAGTTCCAGATGTCTGCCCAGGAGAAACATATCAGTCTTCGGTTGACAACCTGTGGACAGCATACCTTCTCTACCGATCTTTCTATGATGGATTTGATATACGAGAATCTGCTCTCCAATGCCGTAAAATATACGCCGGTGGGTGGAACCATCACCGTCTCTGCTTCGATCGATGAGGTTGGCAAGCAGGTCTGCATCCAGGTAAGCGATACCGGCATTGGTATCCCGAAAACCGAGGCCAAGCATATCTTCCAGAGTTTCTTTCGTGCCTCCAATGCTGTCAACTCTCAGGAGATGGGCAGTGGCTTGGGCTTGATGCTCACTCGCCAGCTTGTGCAGAAACTGGGAGGAAAGTTAACGTTCGAGAGCGAGGAAGGCAAGGGATCTGCTTTCTTGGTTGTATTGCCTGATAACGGATATGTTGATGTTTCCGTTTCTTCCAAGCCATCAAGTTTGCCAGAAACTTCCGATAACTCCGTGCCTACTGATGAAAAAATAAAATCAGAAGAATCGCTTAAGGACACGCTCCTTTTTGTCGATGATAACGAAGACCTCCGTCAATACATCCGTATGGCTTTCGCCGACCAATACCATGTGGTGGATGTGGAGAGTGGTGAGGCTGCCTTGAAGTATCTGTCAGAGAATGGTGAGTGTGACATCGTGGTATCGGATGTGATGATGCCGGGTATGCAGGGCGACGAACTCTGCCGTAGCATCAAGGAAAACAAGGAGACCAGTTGGCTGCCTGTCATCCTCCTAACAGCGAAGGCAGGGCGCGACTTCATGATAGAGGGTCTAGACCTTGGAGCAGACGATTACATTGCCAAGCCATTCGACTCTGCCATTCTTGCCAGCAAGATAGCGAGCATGTTGAAGAACCGTCGCCACCTGAGTCAATACTATATAGAGCAAAGTCTCGCCATCGCCAGAGGAGAGGACTCTGGGCAATCGTCTCAAAAGAGCCTGTTGCCAAGCGAACCTTCCGTGCCATCCGCTTCCGATGAAAAGAATAAATCTTCCGATGAAAAAGAACTGGAATTGGATCCGATGGACCAAGCTTTCGTTGAGAAAGCAACCCGTCTCGTCCTCGATAACCTGAGCGACACCAACTTCAACATCGACCGCCTTTGCCGGGAAATGGCGATGAGCCGCACCCTCTTCTATGGCAAGTTGAAGACTCTGACGGGGCAAGGACCACAAGACTTCATACGACTCATCCGTTTGGAGCAGGCAGCCCAGTATCTGAAGCAAGGCGATAGCGTCTTGGATGTCTCTGTGAAGACAGGATTTGTAAACGTAAAGTACTTCAGTACAGTTTTCAAGAAGCATTTCGGGGTGTCACCTAGTAAGTATGACTAAAATGAGCAGTGTAAATTGCTGGTAAAGAAAGTAAAATTACTACTATCTGATATTCAGTTAGTTATATACAAATGTAAGGTTTCAAACCTGGCGATAAGTTAGATTTGAAACCTTTTTTGTTTGCATTCTAACCTAGTTTTTTCCTCTTTTCTATACTTTTACAGCCAAGTTCAAACAATAACTCGCAATAAATAAACAATTAAGCATAAACAACAATAAACTTAATAATGAAAAGGAACCTTTTGAAAATCTGCTTGCTATTTGTAAGTATATTTACTGTATTTTCTTGCAGTGCTAGTCCTTCGGTGGTGGATACGCCTGATACAAGCGAATCGATTCCTATCGCCAAGCAATGGAACAAGGATGTAGTAGGTTGGAATCTCGGCAATGAATTCGAGTGCTCAGCTCCTGGACAGGATGGCGAGTCGATGCAGATTGGCAACCCTGACGGTTCCATCCATGCAGAGACAGCTTGGGGCAATCCCGTTGTCACCAAAAAGATGATACAAGCCGTGAAGAAGGCAGGTTTCAATGCCATCCGTATTCCAATCCGTTGGCAGTGCCACATTACCAATGCTCAGGCGATGAGCATCGGCAAGGCTTGGATTGCTCGTATCAAGGAGGTAGTGGGTTGGTGTCTGGATAATGACCTCAAGGTTATCATCAATGCGCATCATGAAAAATGGCTAGAAGGTCGTCCTACCTATCAATATAAGGATGAAAACTGCCAAAAGCTTGCGCTCCTCTGGATGAATATCGCCTCTGAGTTTGCCAATTATGATAGCCGCTTGGCTTTCGCCGGTACCAATGAGGTTCACGTCAGGGACAACTGGAGCAAGCCTACTGCCGAGAACCTCGAAGTGCAGAATGCTTACAATCAGATATTCGTGGATATGGTTCGTGCCACAGGCGGCAACAATGCCAAGCGCCACCTCATTTTACAGACTTACGTTTGTAACCCTTGGTTTGGCATCGAGAATGGAGATTTCATCATTCCGAAGGATTCCGAAGGCAATGGCAACAACTATATGAGTGTGGAATTTCACTACTATCAGCCATGGAGCTACGCCGGCGATTGCACCTACGATTACTGGGGTGATGTCTACAAGGATGCTGGCAAGATACCTGCAGAAAACGAGAAGACGATGACGGATTTCTTCGACAAGGTGGTGAATACCTGGAGCAACAAAGGACTGGGTATCGTTATAGGAGAATGGGGAGTAACCGATCACTATAAGTCAAACTCAGAGAAAGTGCATGAAAACATGACCTACTACTGTAAGTTCTTGACTACGGAGGCTCGCAAACGAGGCTTCTCTACTTTCGTTTGGGACAACAACCACTTCGGCAACGGCTCTGAGAAGTATGGCATCTTCGACCGTTTCAAGAGTATGAAGGTGAATGCTCCTTGGATTCTCGAAGGAATTTTTGGGAAAGAATAATGTTAAACTAAAAACAGAATATCTATTATGAGAAAGAAAACCATGTTTCTCGGCCTGCTCGGTGCAGGTTTGATGTGGATGCCTGCTTCTGCCATTCTCGCTGCCCAGATGAACAATGCTGCGATGAGCGTTCAGCAGAACCAAGGCATCAAGGGTACAGTGGTGGATGCCACTGGCGAAACCTTGATTGGCGCTAGCGTGAAGGTGGCCGGTACAACCAACGGTGCCGTTACCGATCTGGATGGTAACTTTACGCTGAATTGCAAGCCTGGAGTAACGCTCGAAGTGAGCTACATCGGTTACAAGACGATGACCGTGAAAGCTGCTAATGGCATGAAAATACAGATGCAAGAGGATGGTAAGGTCTTGAATGAGGTAGTTGTCACCGCCCTTGGTATCAAGCGAGACCGCAAGGCCCTGGGCTATGGCTTGGAGGAAGTGAAGGGTGAGGAACTCACCAAGGCGAAGGAAACCAACGTCATCAACTCTCTTTCTGGTAAGGTGGCTGGTCTCGTTGTGCAGAACACCGCTGGCGGTGCTTCTGGTTCTACCCGCGTGCTCCTTCGTGGTAATACAGAAATGGCAGGCAATAACCAACCTCTTTACGTGGTGGATGGTGTGCCTTTGGATAATACAAACTTTGGCAGTGCCGGCGAAGGTGGAGGTTATGACCTCGGTGATGGCATCTCTGCCATCAACCCTGATGATATCGAGACGATGACCGTATTGAAAGGTCCTGCAGCCTCAGCCCTCTATGGTAGCCGTGCTTCCCATGGTGTTATCTTGATTACGACCAAGAAGGCGGAGAAGGATAGGATTTCCGTGGAGTACAATGGTTCTTATACTGTCGATACCCAGTTGGCTAAATGGGACGACATCCAGGAGATATATGGCGCTGGCTACAATGGCGAGCTTCCTGCATCCAGCACCTCTGGTACCAATGCCAGTTGGGGCCCTAAGGCCGATGACTTCATGTTCAAGTATTTCGATGGCGAGGAACGTCCTTTCATGATGCATCCTAACAACGCCTCCGATTTCTTCCGCACGGGTTTCACCACCCAGAACTCTGCCATCCTCTCAGTTAATTCCAGTAAGACAGGTATGCGTTTCTCTGTTACCGATATGCGCAACAAGGATATCTTGCCAAATACCAATATGAGTCGTGACAACTTCAACCTCCGTGTGAATACCTCTGCAGGTCCTGTTGACTTCGACTTCACCGCCAACTATACTCGTGAGAAGGTAAAGAACCGTCCTGCCCTTGGTGACTCCCAGAGCAACGTGGGTAAGAATCTCATGACCCTGGCGGGTACCTACGATCAGGCTTGGTTGAAGCACTATGAGGATGCCGATGGCAACTATTCCAACTGGAATGGTAACGACCAGTATAACAAGAACCCATACTGGGATCTCTATAAGAACAGCAATACATCCGACAAGGACGTGTTCCGTTTTACGGGTAAGGCCATCTGGAACATCGACAACCACCTCAAGTTGCAGGGTACCATCGGTACCGACATCAACAACATGAACTTCGAGGACTTCATCGCCAAGACAACTCCAGGTACTCCTGCCGGAAAGCTTACCGACCAAATCTTCAACAACCGCACACTCAACGCCGAGATACTCGCCCTCTACAACAACTCATGGGGCGACTTCGATGTCAATGCTACCGCTGGTGGTAACATCTTCAAGGTGAACAACAAGACCACTACCAACATCGGTCTCAACCAGCAGATGAATGGAATACAGAACATCATGAACTATCAGGAGCAGAATACTCGTGAGAGCATGTACAAGAAACAGATCAGCTCTCTCTATGCCAGCGCGAGCCTCGGCTACAAGCATACTTACTATCTGGAGGGAACCATCCGTGGAGATAAGTCTTCTACGCTCCCTTCGGGCAATAATACATATATATATCCTTCTGTATCTGGTAGCTTGGTTTTCTCCGAGTTTATCAAGAACAAGAAGTTCATCAATTACGGTAAGATTCGCGCATCTTGGGCAAAGGTAGGTAGCGATACCGATCCATACCTGTTGGCACTCAACTATACCACGGGCAAGTACAGCTACTCGGGTTATACCATCGGTATGATAGCCAACTCAACACAGCCAAACAAGGATTTGAAGCCTACAATGACAGGTTCTTACGAGGTAGGTTTGGAGATGAAGTTCCTCAATGGGCGCTTGGGCTTGGATGCCACCTATTACAACCAGAACTCCAAGAACCAGATTTTGAGCTTGGCTTCAACCTCCACCTCTGGCTATGCTTACCGCCTCATCAATGCCGGTGAGATTCAGAACCAGGGTATCGAGATTGCCCTCAATGCCCGTGCCTTGCAGATCAAGGACTTCGCTTGGGACTTGGGTGTCAACTTCTCGAAGAATACCAACAAGGTGAAGTCGCTCACCAATGGCATGGACTACTTCGAGTTGGCGAAGGCATACTGGTGCGGTGTTTCTATAGGTGCCAAGGTAGGTGAGAACTATGGAGCTATCCGTGGACACGACTTCCTCTACAACGACAAGGGTCAGGTGGTTGTCGATGCAGCTACTGGTCTTCCAAAGGTTGACCAGAAAATCAAGACCATCGGCAACTCTACTTGGGACTGGACAGGTGGTTTCTACTCAACCTTCAGCTACAAGAACTTCCGCCTCTCTGCTGCATTCGATGTTAAGGTAGGTGCCGACATCTACTCTATGTCCATGCGTTCCGCATACCAGACAGGTAAGGCAAAGGGAACATTGGCAGGCCGTGAGGAGTGGTACACTTCTGAGGAGGCTCGCAAGGCTTCGGGTATGGACCTTGCCGCATGGCGTGAAACAGGTAACTGCAAGGGATTTGTCGTAGAGGGTGTCATCGACAATGGCGACGGTACTTATCGCAAGAACGACATCGCCGTAAACCCTGAAGATTACTGGAAGCATGTGGCAAATGGCGTGCAGAGTGCCTTCGTTTACGACAACTCTTACGTGAAGTGTCGTGAGATTACTTTCGGCTATACCTTCCCAGAGAGCATCCTGGGCAAGTATGTCAAGGGCTTGACCGTATCCTTCGTGGCTCGTAACCCATTCATTATTTGGAAGAATATTCCTAACATCGACCCAGACTCCAGTTACAATACCTCTGGTCTCGGTCTGGAATATGGCTCTCTACCATCTCGCAAGAGCTATGGTTTAAACGTGAACGTGAAGTTCTAATCTCGAAAAAATAAATCAATTTCTTTAGAAGAGTTCTAATATATAATAATGTAAGAAAATGAACAATATAATCAAGAAATATATAGGTAAGAGCAGCCTGCTGATGGCTTTCGCCCTGATGACAACCGGCACTGCGATGACTTCTTGCTCAGATGAAACCTTGAGCAACATCAATACCGACAAGACCAAGGTGAGCGAGCTCGACCCTAACGCACAGTTGACTACTGCTTTGTTGCAGACTTACGGTGACTTCAGTTTGATGGATACCTACCGTAACTATATCTCAGGTTTTCCACAGTATTTCGCTGGTGGTTGGAACGTAACCAACTATGCAGGTTCCAACTTCCGTGAGGACGACATCGCTCGTCGTGTCTGGGACCGCTACTATGAGGTCAGCATCAAGAACCTTGTGGATGCCATCCACAATTCAGCAGACAAGGCAAACTTGAATGCGGCACTTCGTATCCATCGTGTCTATCTCACGGCAGTCTTGGCAGACACCTACGGCGACGTGCCTTGTTTGGAGGCAGGTCTGGGTTACATCTCAGGCATCTCCACCCCTAAGTATGATACCGTAGAGGAACTCTACAGCTGGTTCTTTGAGGAGCTTGACGCTTGCGAGAAGCAACTTGGCACCGGTACCGACCGCATTTCTGGTGATGTCACCAGCATGGGTGGTGATGTAGCCAAGTGGAAGAAGTATGCCAATGCGCTCCGTATGCGCTATGCCATGCGCATTTCAGATGTTAATCCACAGAAGGCAAAGGAAGAGTTTGAGAAGGCTGTTGCTGCCGGTGCTATCGCCAGTGCAGCAGATGATGCTTACATCAGATATGCCGATACTCCTTATACTTATTATGATGGAGCCAACGACTACGATTTCCGCACCAATGCCTTAGGAGAGATTCTCTATGGTCAGGATGCCACATCGCCTACCATGGTATGCTCTACCTTGTTCTATCAGTTGCAGAATACCAACGACCCTCGTCTCTATCGCATCTGCCGTCACTACTACAATATCAAACGTAGTCAGGTGAAGCCAGACAAAGAGCAGAACATCGACTTGACCGATGATTTCCTGGCTTACTTCCAGAGCAAGGATCTCGGTGAAGAGCCTTGCAACCCTGGTGCTACCTGGTACACAGACTGGATGAATCCAGCTACGGTTGATGACCTTCCCACTTTGAAGAAGTATGCGGAGATAGACGAGAACACTTATGCCAACTCTGATTATATAGCCCGAGCAGGTCGTCCTTGCCTGAACATCGACTTCGAGATGCCTTCTTGTCCTGGCGACTTGATGAGCTATGCCGAGGTGGAGTTCCTCAAGGCTGAGGCTGCAACCAAGGGTTGGAATGTTGGGGGTGATGATGCAGAGAGCCACTACGAGGCTGGTGTTCGTGCCAGCATGGAGTTGCTCAACAACTACTATCTTACATCCAACAAGATTTCCAAGGAAGAGATAGATGCGTTCATTGCCAATAATCCGTTGGGTGACAATCCTAAGGAGACCATCAACACCCAGGCTTGGATTCTCCACATGATGAACCCTTCTGAAGGTTGGGCAAACATGCGCCGCTCTGACTATCCTGCCATCTTGAATCGTGATCTCTTGACCAAGAATGGTTTTACTTACACAGATTCTAACTGGTCAATGCCTGTCCGTTTGCAGTATCCTGAGTTGGAAGGTCAGTACAACAGTGCCAACTACAAGGCTGCCATCGACCGCATGGGTGGTACAGACGACTGGCACAAGCGCCTCTGGTGGGACAAGGCTGGTGTAAACCTTCAGCCAGACTTCAATCCTCCATTCGGAAAGGGATACAGCAAGTAGTGTTAAGCGTTTAATGTTAAGTATTAAATGTTAAGTTTTATAGGACAATAGATAGAATAATTAATTATGAATAAGACAATAAAACAATATAAGGGAAAAGTCTTGAAGGCTATGATGATGCTCTTTGCCATGAGTTTCGCACTGGCTGGTACATCTACCTTGTCTTCTTGCTCTTCTGACGATGATCCATACTTCACTGTCAGCGAAGATGACGATCCACGTATCTTGAACACCGACTTGGCTGATTCCAAGATAGATCGCAAGACAAATTATAAGTTGGAAATCAAGGTGACTCCTGTTCACTACACCACAGTGACATGGTTGCTCGACGGCACTCAGATTGCCGAAGGTACTACCATCGACCAAACTTTGCCTGTAGGTAATCATGAACTGAAGATTGTGGCAACCACCACCAAGGGCAAGACCACATCCCGCACCTTGAACGTTACCGTGACTCCTGCTGCCGATGACCCAGCCTTGGGTACCAATGCCATCGAGCTTTGGGTAGCTCCAGGAGAAACTACAACCATCCACGAGTGCAAGAACCTGGGTCTCGTTCAGAAAGTTCTCATCGCTGATAAGGAGGTTGCCTTCGAAGTTCTCGATGAGGGTACGACATTGAAAGTTACTGCTCCTTCCGACCTCGCCAATGGCGATTACGACATTACATTGGTAGATGGCAATGGTGTACAGTTTGCTGGCGGTACCATCAAGGTAACCACCGAGGCTCGCCCATCTATGGAGAACACCATCTGGGAAGGTGAGTTTGCCGTGACATGGGGTACACCATTCGATGCCTTGAAGGATACCTTCCTCTCAAAGGTGAAGGCTGGCACCATCCTCCGTGTCTATGTGAATGGAAATGGTCAGGGTACTGCTGCCACTGCTTGGTGGAACAACATCCTTACTGGTAAGGGCGACCCAGAACGTGGCGACATCATGGTGGATGGACCGGCTAAATGGGAGTTTGAACTGACCGACTTGTCTATCCAACTTTTGACAGAGCAGGATGGTTTCCTCCTCGTGGGTGACGGTTACACCATAAAGAAAGTAACTATCGAATAAAATATTAGAAAGATTTCCGTTTTATCATAAAACGTCAAACCTTTGAACTTATGAAGAAATTATTATTATCTATTTCAATGTTGGCATTTGCTTATACAACCAGTGCCAATGTTCCAGTTATCAAGAGCGACCCTAAGATAGAGGCTCAAGTAGAACAAACCCTAAAGAAACTCACCTTGGAGGAAAAGATAGGTCAGATGATGGAATTGGTGACCGACCTCTTTGGTGCCAACGACAAGAACGGTGTGTTCTATATCGACGAGCACAAGACCGATTCTATCCTTTCTCGCTATAAGATTGGCTCTATCCTCAACGCTCCTAACACTTGCGCGCCAACCGCCAAGCAGTGGGAGAAGTACATCGAGCAAATCCAGAAGATTTCGATGAAGCGCATCGGCATCCCTTGCGTCTTCGGTCTCGATCAGAACCACGGTTCTACTTATACACAAGACGGTACCCTTTTCCCGCAGAACATCAATGTAGCTGCCACCTTCAATCGTGAGATTGCTCGCCATTCGGCTGAGGCTACTGCTTATGAGACTCGTGCGGTGAGTGTGCCTTGGACTTACAGTCCTACCGTTGATCTCGGTCGTGATGCCCGTTGGCCTCGCATCTGGGAGAACTTTGGCGAGGATTGCTACCTCAGTTCAGAAATGGGCAAGGCGATGGTCTATGGTTTCCAGGGTGAGGACCCAAATAACATCGACCAATATCACATCGCCACTTCAATGAAGCACTTCATGGGCTATGGCGTGCCTTGGACTGGTAAAGACCGTACACCAGCCTATATCTCTCCTGCCAACTTGCGAGAGAAGCACTTCGCTCCTTTCCTGGCGGGTCTGCAAGCTGGAGCCTTGACCGTGATGGTGAATTCCGCTTCCGTCAACGGTATGCCGATGCACGCCAACAAGGAAATCCTGACAGGATGGCTGAAGGAAGAGACAGGATGGGATGGTGTGCTTATCACCGACTGGGCAGACATCAACAATCTCTATACTCGTGAGATGGTGGCAAAGGATAAGAAGGATGCACTCCGCATCGCCATCAATGCTGGTATCGACATGATTATGGAACCTTATTCTTGCGATGCTTGTGGCTACCTTGTAGAATTGGTGAAGGAAGGCAAGATTCCGATGAGTCGCATCGACGATGCCTGTCGCCGTGTGCTTCGTATGAAGTACCGTCTCGATCTCTTCAAGAACCCAACCCAGAAACTGAAGAATTATCCTAAGTTTGGTGGCGAGGAGTTTGCCAAGCTCGCCTTAGAGGGAGCTACCGAGAGTATGGTGCTCCTGAAGAACGAGGGTAATATCCTTCCTTTGCAGCATGGCAAGAAGATTCTCCTCACGGGTCCTAATGCCAATCAGATGCGCTGTCTGGACGGTGGATGGAGCTATACCTGGCAGGGCCATCGTGCCGATGAGTTTGCCGGCAAGTATAATACCATCTATGAGGCATTCTGCAATGAGTATGGCAAGGAGAATGTTATCTTGAACCAGGGTGTTACCTATAATGAAAAGGGCAAGTATTGGGAGGAGAACGAACCTCAGATTCTGGGGGTAGTGGCTGCAGCGAAGGATGCCGATATCATTGTGGCTTGCATTGGCGAGAACTCCTATACCGAGACTCCGGGCAACCTGACAGACCTCTGCCTTTCTGAAAAACAGCGCAATCTGGTCAAGGCTTTGGCTCAGACAGGCAAGCCTGTCATCTTGGTACTGAATGAAGGACGTCCACGTCTCATCGCCGACATCGAACCATTGGCACAGGGTATCATCGATATCCTTATCCCTGGCAACATGGGCGGCGATGCCTTGGTAAACTTGGTATCGGGCAAGTCAAACTTCAGTGGCAAGATGCCTTACACCTATCCTAAGGAAATCAATTCGCTCGCTAACTACGACTTTAAGAAGAGTGAGGAGGTGGGTACGATGGAAGGGGCTTACGACTACAATGCGAAGATTACCCAGCAGTGGGGCTTCGGATATGGTTTGAGCTACACCTCTTATCAATATAGCAACCTAAAGGTTTCCAAGTCTGACTTCCGCCACGGCGACATTATCAAGGTGAGCGTGGATGTGAAGAACACGGGCAAGGTGGCAGGCAAGGAGAGCATTCTCCTGTTCAGCAGCGACCTCGTCGCCAGCATGGTGCCAGATGGTCGTCGTCTCCGTGCCTTCGACAAAGTGGAACTTCAGCCAGGTGAGACCAAGACTGTGACCTTCGAATTAAAGGCAGACGACTTGGCTTTTGTAGGTTGGGATGGCAAATGGAGATTGGAGGAAGGCGACTTCAAGTTGATGATTGCCGACCAAACTGCCTCTGTTCATTGTGCAGATACTTATCTGTGGCAGACAGCCAATAGATAAGCATATATAAAGATTGGGATCCATTCCTGCAAGAATATTCTATGTATTCTTGTTAGGAATGGATTTTGGGGAAATCTTTGGTGAATATGGGGTAGAGAAATATATTGCTCATATTAAACTTATCTTGACTTTTGTTTCTTTTTCACTTTCTTCATCAGAATAACAATAAATGCTATATAATTCCATGCTTGCCAACTTGTCAAAGTAACATCAAATCTGTTCAACAGACTTCTGTATGAATCCAACCACGCATTTGTTCTTTCTATGCTGTACCTTTCTTTATACAGTATATCGTCAAACAAATAGCAATCTTCCCCACCCCCTACTCTATAATTAAATGCTACATTTGCAAACACACCCATTCTTAGGCACATGTGCCTAAACTCTTTTGCATCGAATCCGGTATTAGCATTGAGAAATAATCCATCAGTAGAAATATCAGACTTTGTGAGTTGTGAGAACACTTCTTTAACCACTTCTGAAATATTGTACAAATCATTGTGAGAACCTGCAACTGGAGAGGAAATGGCGAGTAGTATTCCCTGGCGGTCAGTTACATAAATGGCATTTGTAGTCTTTTGCTTCTTGCGTCCCTGATAGCTCTGACAATCTCCACCACATAATGCTGTAGTATGGTTGCCATCCAAATCTATACTTGACATATCCAAGAAAGATTTATAACGGTTTAGAAGTGTTGTCCACACTGTTTGCCATTCTCCTTTCTTACACCATTTGCGAAAATGTCCGTATACGGTTTTGCAATGAAGAACCTTTGCTGTGAAGAACGATGAAACTGGAAGCATATACCATTGGCAACCAGTCTTAAGCTTATAAAGAATTATTGCTGTCCGCTAAACTTCAAATCGGTACTATTCCTCTATCCGCAATGCTCATCAATAGGTGCTACGGACTTCTTTTTCAAAAAGTAAGCCCCCTATCTCCCTATCATTCATTGGCCACCCCACTAAAAGCGCTTGTGAATAACAGAAGGGCTTACTTTTGGTGATATGAAACTAATCTCCCTGTTATCTGCAACCTAAACACCATATTCCCAGAATCTAAACTTTTAGCGGACAGCGATAAATTCGTTTATATGTAGTAATTCTATTGTATTTATGCGTTTTGGCTTAAATTACCAACACAGCTCTACATCCGCCCCCAATAAACAAGTCTTCGGAAATTTATTAGTCTAAGTAAGCCCCAAAGAGACGACCCGTGTGAAATCATATTTAGTAAGCAAATTATATCTATTTGCTAATTATTATCAACTTGAATATCATTATGTACCTTAATATCGTTGTGAATATATCCTCTTTGTTCAAGCAGACTGAGGCATTCGGCATATACAGAGTCTCTCTCTCCGCTAATAGGCTTCAAAAGGACTTCACAAGGGTTGTCAATTTAGCCTTCAAAAATTAGCTAATCGTTGTAAAATCAAGGTTTTACAACGATTTTTCTTTGTATATACCTCTATCGCCTGACGGCATAACCCTATGTTTTGACAATCATCATTCGGTCAAATTCTGCTACATAAACTGCTACACAAAAATTGCAGCAATAAAAAATGTAGCAATGACGGGATTTTGAATACCAAATTGAAGGCATCAATTCTTTCTGTTTCAGTATGTTATATATTAACTTTGCAGCCGAGTGCTACACAAAAGAATGATGCATTATGAGAACAAATTTCAAGGTGTCCTTCTACCTACGTTCAAACTATGAGAACAAAGAAGGAAAGTCGCCTGTAATGCTCCGGGTATTCCTTAACGGAGAGATGGCTAATTTTGGATCTACGAAAATCTTCGTGGACAAGACTGTATGGAACAATGCCACAAGCCGGCTCAAAGGTCGGACGGCAGAAGCCTTATCCGCTAATGCCGCATTGGACTCCATTTCCACAATGCTGAATAACATTTACCACAAATTCGAGGATGATAAATCCTTGTCATTGGATAAAATCCGCTCATTCTTTGTCGGGAAAGACAGGGAGTACACGACCTTTCTCCCTATATTCGACAAGTTCAACGAAGATGTCAGACAGCGTGTCGGACATACCATCAGCAAGGACAGCCTGCAAAAGTACAGCGTTTTAAGAAGGCATTTCGCAGAATTCCTTATCTATAAGTATGGGAAGAAAGATATTGGACTGGCAGAGTTCACGCCATCCGTAGTACAGGATTTTGAGTTATATCTGAGTACGGCGGCTGGGTGTGCCTATAACACATCAGTCAAGAAATTGAAGGCACTGAAAACCGTGACCATCTATGCGCAAAAGCGTGGCTATCTTCTTCACGACCCATTCCTCAATCATCGTTTCCACTTGGAGCCGGTAAACCGTGGCTTCCTTACGGACGAGGAAATCATGAAGATTGCCAACAAAGAAGTGGATATCCACCGCTTAGAACTAGTAAGGGACGTTTTCATCTTTTCATGTTTCACAGGTCTGGCATATATTGATGTTTCCAATCTCACACCGGACAATATCGTAACACTTGATGATAAGCAGTGGATTATGACCAAGAGGCAGAAAACAAGTGTGGAGACAAATGTTTTATTGCTTGACATTCCCAAGAGTATCATTGCCAAGTACAGTCATAAGACCTATCGGGACGGCAAACTATTTCCCATCCTAACGAATCAGAAAACCAACGCATATTTAAAAGAAATTGCCGACCTTTGCGGTGTCAAGAAGAATCTGACCTTCCATCTTGCCCGGCATACATTTGCGACCATGTCGCTCAGCAAGGGCGTTCCTATGGAAAGTGTGTCGAAGATGCTGGGACATACCAACATTAAAACTACACAAATTTATGCCCGTATAACCAATAAGAAGATAGAACACGATATGGAACAGCTGGCTGGCAAGTTAGACAAGTTCAATGTTGCTATGGGCATCAACTCAAAATAATGTACAACCCTAAACTAAGAAGATTATGACAACAACAAAGAAAGAACTTTCTTACTTCCGTTTGAAGTTGGAAGCGTATCTCGGAGAGCATTTTCCAGAGAGAGTGAATGAAAATACGTTTATAACTGCTCGCGCAGACGAAGCATTGACAGCTTACTGCGATGCTATAACACAAGGTTTTTCTCACCCAGAGGCGGAGACGATGGCAATAAATCCGGCAAAACGAAATGTAGTGGTCCGATAAAACGAAATGTGATTTTTTCAAGCAAAACGAAATGTAATAAAATAAAAAACGCACACAGCACAAAAGAGGTCGATTTGAAACCAATTATCAAATCGACCTCTTTTTCTATACATTGAGTTCAAACTTCACGTTCTCGTTTCCGGCAAGCAGTTCTTTCGTTCGCTCTAAATTGCTCTCATAGATGTGAACATTGGCGAGATTGAGCGTTATAGATTTCAATGGAAGGTCTATCTGCCATGACATCAAATAAAGATGATAAATGTCTGCCGGCAGACCGAGGTTTGCATCACTGCTTCGCTGGTAAGCTGACAGCACAAGTTCCCCCTCGTCTATCTGGAACTGCACAAGGCTCAGACATGGTGCTTGGTTACTCTCCGCATTGGTCTCTCCAAGAAACAGCACATAGTTTTTACTATTGCGTTTCTCACTGGAAAAGCCACTCTGCTTTGCCCCCTTTGGCCAAATAGAATTTGCTCCTGTTGGTCACAATATTATTGCCCCTTGTAAAGTCCTGGTGCAGGGGTCAATTTTATTTTACCCTTTTAGATACTCTGGCTTTTCTTAGCCCTTAACTTACGCATGCTTTCGCCATATAATTCTATGGTATGCGCCGTATGAATGATACGGTCAAGAACGGCATCTGCTATTGTCGGGTCCCCCACCATGTCATACCAGTTGGACGATGGGTACTGCGAGGTTATGATAGTGGATTTCCTTTCATGCCTGTCCTCAATAATTTCGAGCAGGATGGGACGTTCCTTGGCATCAAGAGGTACAATGAACAGGTCGTCAAGGATGAGTAACTGGCAACGCTCAATCTTCTTGAGCTCAGTTTCAAGTGTACCTTTGACTTTGGCAACCTTCAGTGCGCCAAGCAGTTTGGGTGCATTGGCATAGAAAGTGCGGAATCCCCTTTTGCATGCCTCGTGGCCGAGGGCACATGCCAGATAGCTTTTCCCCGTACCTGAAGAGCCGGTAATGAAGAGGTTCTGCCCCTTATGTACAAAGTCAAGGGTGGCGAGGCGTTCCATCTGATTGCGCTCAAGGCCCCGGTTTGTGGCATAGTCAATCTGTTCGAGATAGGCCTTGTGTCGGAACGCCGCATTCCTGGTAAGCCGCACTATGGCAGCCTGGGCACGGTAATCCCATTCACGTGCAAGGAGCATGGAAAGGAAGGTGTCCGCGGTCATGGACTGTGGAGTGGTGCCGGCAAGGCTTTCCCTGAAAGCCTCCGCCATACCGTGTAATTTCATGCGGCCCATCAAATCCAGTGATATGGTGTTCCGGTCCTGTTGTCCCGTTACGGGAGCTGTCTTATTATTTATTTCCATAATTTTAGCTTTATTGTTCCTGTTTGTCTTTTCTGTAATAGTCACGTCCACGTATGTTCTTGTGGGTCAGTGGTATCGGGGATGTCATGTCAGGCTGTATCCTCCCGCCCTCATCAGGAAGGAAATCCGCGTCTTCTCCCAGTTCAAGCACCTCCCGTAAGGCCTGATACCCGTATTGTAGCTTCTGTTCCGCGTAGGCGCAGGCAGCGACCAGACGGTCACGGCCGTATTTTTTCTCCGGCGTCAGTATGCCCCGGCAGGAACTGAACGCTTTTGGAGGATATTGCATGACACGCTCCACTTCCCGGAGATAATTCAATACGATATTGTCCATTTCCGAGGCACGTCGGAAGAGTTCCTCAAGATCCTTGTCATAAGGGCCATAGTGCCCCGGCAGGTTGTGCTCCTTTTTCCATGAATAAGCGTAGGGGACGTCACTGCGGTCATGGGCGGCGACAAGGTTCATGCCACAGTAGATTTCCACCGTGTCGGCATCGTAGAGGATCGTCACGCGTTTCCCCACATGTTCCTTGGGAACACTGTAATGGTGCTTGAACAGCGATACGTAGGAGTTCCTGCCGACAGTCATCAGCTTTTTCTCTTTCATGACGTAGCGTTTCAGTGGAAGCGGGCGGAGGTAGTCCTTCTCACCGCGCAGGAACATCTCCTTACGTGACGCCTCCCGACCGGCCATCACCTTTTCGTTGAAATCAAGCAGGGAAATGCGGATGGCGGTATTGAGTCCGTCCAGGCTGGAGAATGTCATCCCCTCTATGTCTAGGCAAACGGAACGGTAGAGAAGTTTCACGGTGTTCTCAACCAGGGCCTTGTCCTTGGGGTGGCGTACACGGGCGGGATAGACCGCACAGCCGTAATGCTCGGCAAAGGCGGCGAAATCATCATTGATGACCGGCTCGTTACGGTCGCTCCGTGTGACAGCCGCTTTCAGATTGTCGGGAACGATGGCCGCCGGAGCCCCTTCGAAATACAGCATGGCATTCTCGCATCCCCTTATCAGGTCTTCCTTGCGCTGCGACCATACGGCCTCACAGTAGGTGTAATGACTGAACGGCAGGACAGCGACAAAAACCTCGGCCTTCTTCGTCTCGCCTGTCATCTCATCGACAACTTCAAGCCTGTCACCGGCAAAATCAACATACATCTGGTCTGCGGCATAGTGCCCGACATGGCCGACGACCTTGATGTGGAACTTGTACCGGCGGACTGCCCGCTTGAAGGAAGACAGCTGAAGACCGTCAGGATACTCGGAATGATACTCCTTGAAAAGTTTCCTGACACTCATCCCTTTACGTGTTAAGCGGGATACATATCCGGGAAGCAAAGCCTCCAATTCAATCCTTTTGGAAGAAGGCTCCCGACGTCGGGATTCCGTACCGCCAAACATCTCATGCAACTGCTCCTCGGAAAGGGAGAGAAGCTGATCGATGCTTTTCCCACTTGAAAGGAACAGACGGGCATACTTGCGGACAGTGTTACGGGAAGTATGGAACGTGGATGCCGTTTCCTTGATACCCATCCCTGCCGCATAACATCTTAAAATGTTCTTGATTCTTTTATTCATTTGCATAGATTTTATTATTACCCCTTACACCAGGACTCGGGTTCTCAAATCTACACAAAAAAACTCTAACGACACTTGTACTAAGTGGTTAATGTTATTTTGGCCAAAAGGGTCAATCATATTATAGCCAAAGTGGGCAATCCTGTTTGCCCAAAAGGGTCAAAGCAGAGTGGCTTTTCCAGGTATCGACCATTTGTTCGTGGATGAAAGCCACCAATTCAAGAACCTGATGTTCAACACACGCCATGACCGTGTATCGGGTTTGGGCAATCCTGATGGCTCACAGCGTGCCTTAAACATGCTCTTTGCCA
>OBVC01000410.1_pt1 | contig 22059 bp, 15 predicted proteins | sample 1494991 | NCBI WGS metagenome assembly OBVC01 (sample SAMEA2579955, study PRJEB22360) | human gut metagenome
TTCTAAGTTTTCTTACGGTCAGCGCAGTAAATGCGCAGACCTACTGAACAGTTACCTTTTATTTTTCTTTATGAAACGCTTTCCCTGGAACTCCGGATATTCCACGAATAAGAATTGCAGCCAGAATAACCATAGCTCCTGCAATCGACAAGGCTCCCGGTCGTTCTCCGCAAAACAGAAATACCCATACCGGATTCATGACCGGATCTATGACAGGAAGTAACACTGTTTCCAGCGTTGACAGTCCCGTACTTGCTAATGCATACATCATATATGTAAATGCACATAAAAAGCCTGCCAATCCCAAAAAAGCCAAACTGGTTCCGTCCGGTATCGTACTGTGTATCATAAAAAAGAGACCCACAATTCCAGACAAAACATTTCCCAGAAACATCGATACAACCGGATTCTCATTTTTCTGAATCCTCAGAAAAAAGGAGACCCCTGCAAATGTGATTCCATTCATGACCGCCACGATTTTTCCAAATATGCTTCCACCACCTGCACTGTCTATGAAAAAGAACAGCATACCGACAAGTACTGCAATAATACTCATAACATCCATTTTCGTCACATGTTCTTTCAGCACCAACCAGGACAAAATTGCAACATAAACAGGTGCCGTATACTGCATCATAATTGCAAACGCTGATGTCGCATACTTTGTCGAGTAAATAAAACAGTAATTAAATGCCATGTAGCAGACAGCACCGCCAATTGCGGCAGGCGTGACCTTGATACCTTTTTTTATCAAGACCGGAAGCAGTAAAATCGCTGCGATCATGCTTCTTCCGCCTGCAATCGCAAACGGTGACCACTGAATCATTTTAATATTCCAGCCTGCCAGACTCCATAGGAATGCAACACAGCAGGTAATTAATACTGCCTTTTTATGACTCATTGTCTTCCTCCTTTTATGAAAGAAGCGGGACTAAAGTCCCGCTCCAAAATATTATTTTTCCGTTTTTTTCAGATCATATACATCCGGTCTTCTGTTTGCAAGTGTAAATGTTTGATTTCTCACCTTATCCACATAGTCAAGATCGATTTCTGTTGTAAATACCTGCGGATGATTCGATGCTCTGGCGATTACATTTCCCCATGGGTCTACTACAAGGGAATTTGCATACGCCTGGAATTTTGGTTTTACTCCACACTGGGCAGGAGCCACAACATAACAGCCATTCTCAATTGCCCTTGTTCTTAAAATCGTCTCCCAATGATCCTTTCCTGTCGGCATTGTAAAGTCAGCCGGAGTGAATAAAATGTTTGCACCTTCAAGAGCCATCAGACGATATAACTCGGCAAATCGAATATCATAGCAAATGGAAAGTCCCCAATTTCCAACTTCCTTCGTGTCAACTGTAACAATCTCATCTCCTGGGCAGATTCGATCAGATTCTTTATTGACCGGTCCATCAGGAATCACCACATCGAATGGATGGATCTTATGATATTTTGCCACAAGTTCACCGTCCGGATTGATAATCATCGTACAGTTGTATGGTCTTGCATCATTCGGATTCTTCTCATAAATACTTCCGCAATGCAGCCACAGTTTATGTTTCTTTGCCAAAGCCGACATAACCAGAAAGGTCTTGCCTCCTGGAATTTCTTCCGCATGTGCTGCGCTTTCAAGACCTACATAATGCATATTTTCAGGCATTGCGACCAGTTTTGCTCCACGTGCTGCTGCCTCTTCTATAAACGCTGATGCCGTTTTTAAATTCTCATCGACATCACTCTGTGAGTCCATCTGAATGACTCCGATTACAAATTTTCTCATTTATGTACCTTCTTTCCAAATATAATCTGTCCACCGATCAAGAAGAATGCCAGCAAAATCACAGATACGATTGTCGTTGGAACAGGTGCTGTAAATATTGCAAGTGAACCAATGATCATATATGGGATCTGCCATGCGTATCCCAGTGTACTGGATGTTGAAATACACTGTGCCGCAGTTGTCTCTCCGGATGGATCCATAACCTTTATAAGCATCAGACCTGTCGCTAAAACGCCACAGCACTGTCCAAATAATCCTACTCCAATCTCAAATTTATCTCTGGAAAGCCAATGTCTTCCAAGAGTAAAGCAAATAAGCAGGTTTGCGACGACCATTGCAACGGAGATCACTACTAACGGAAGTGCGTAGGTCACGAAGATGGCTCTCGATGTTGTTGCGATCGCGGCCGTGATCATGTACTCCAGAGCTGTTCCTGTGATACGGCTCATGGATTTTCTATCGATGCTATCTTTAAAGGATGTCTTATTAATGATAAATCCAATCACCATACTTGATACAAGCACTGCGCCTACCAACGGGAAACTGCTCATAACTGGGTGGATCATCATACATAATTTCCGGATAATAACACCAATCACAATTACAATGCCTACAATTGCCGTCTGGAATGCCAGTGGATCCAGAGAAGATGCATTTGTTACACCATTTCCAATGGATAAGCGGTCTGTCGGTTTAATATATCCTGTGCGCTCTGACTCCGGCATATCATAGAATGACATTTTTACATGGGTCAGCCCTTTTTTCGCTCCCCAGTTAATAAGGATCATTCCGATAATAACACCGCAAAGGATACCAATCGTTGCAAAGGTAACGCCAACGCCAACTGCGTCATCCCAATATCCGGCATCCTGGATTACATTGCCCACAGTTGTTGCATTTCCATGGCCTGCATAGAATCCCCAGACACCCATATAGCCAAACTGATACGGAAGACCTTTCATGAACAGACCAAACAGGGCAGCAATCGCAAGACCTACACACATCTGCGCCTGATGGCATGCACCTGCTAAAAACGTGGTTGCCATTCCGTCACGTCCAACCTGATTTAGTTCCAATCCAAGAAACATTGTTGCGCAGACAAAAATTACAAGTGCTCCTGACCACTGACCAATTCCGCTACTGAAAGGAATATAAAACGGACAAATCGTTCCTAACCAGTTTTTGCTCAAAAGCATTCCCAAAACTCCGGCAATCAAAGAAGATGGAATAAAATATTTCTGAAATAGAACGATATGTTTTCTCAACTCATATCCTGCCATCAACAAAACGCTTAAATATGCAAAATCCTTCAATACATCTGTTAATGTCATTCAGACACCCCTTTCTGAACAATCAGCTTTTCTCCTGTATATTTCCTCATTCGTTATAATATGGTGTATACTTTTCTACCAGTGAAAACTGTCCCATCATGCGATGAATCTTCGTTGGCGGATTTGTCATTTTGTCTCTCACTGTAAGTGTTGTTCCCTGTTCTGCCAATGCCCCAAGAACATCAATCATTCCCTGAGCTGCTGCCAGCATGGCGGAGATTGGGAATAAGCCAATACAGTAATTTAATGCCTTTACCTGCTCTGTAGGAAGTCCGCCGACAAATCCTTTCTCATTCAGATTTACCATAAGCGGAATTTTTGCTTCTCTGGAAATCTTTTCCAGATTCTCCACGGACTTGATTCCATCCACATATGCATAATCGGCGCCGCACTCCTTCGCAAGATTGATTCTTCTGATTGCTTCATCGACACCAAAATCATACAACTCTGCGCATGTACGGTAGATGATCACAAAGTCATCAGAAACTGCAGTTCTCACAGCTTTGATCTTGGGCCCCATTAACTCCCAATCGATGATCTCATTTTTAGCCGGATGATTGGCCGGAAGAACTTTATCATCAATCTGAAGTCCTGCCGCTCCAAGCTGCTCATACATAGCTCCGGTATTTGCAGCCTGAATTGCATTTCCAAATCCATTATCCGCATCTGCAATCAGCGGAGCATGAACGGAAGACACAATATGTTGGATCGCTGTTCCAAATTCTGCCAGACTCAAAAATCCAAAATCCGGGCGTCCTAATACACTGTAGGCAAGTGCTCCACCGGAAAGGAATAATGCCTGAAATCCTGCTTCCTCTGCAATCTTAGCAGAAAGGCAATCATATACACCCGGAAGTGTCAAAAAAGAGGTCTCACTCAAAATTTTTCTTAATTCTTTTGCATGTTCGTTCTGCATAATCAACTCTCCTATCTGTCATATTGTCTTTTGTTAATAAGCACTTACGAAACGCGTTTTCGTTAAAATGACTATTTTTACGCCATTTGTTCTCTTTTGATATACACATTATACAATAATATGCTATTATTTTTCCAATACTTGTTCAAACATACTATTATGTCAAAACAAGCATCTCTCAAGGGGGCGCCCCCGGAATTTCCACTTCGAATTCCGCACTACCCTTATTGCACAAATAGTTCTAAAATATTCTCCCCCTGTAATTATGCCCACCAATTCCTTTTCTTGTTTTTTATATAAAGGTATAGTAAAATAAAATCCGGCAATTCTTGAAAAGGAGAATTTTCATGCTAAATACGAGAAAAAAACGCATCGTCCTTGTATTCAACCGCAGGGTGAGCAGCACGCTTTTCAATAATCTTTCCCGCGACCTGAAACTCGTTTTTCAGGATGATATTGAAGTCTCCAAAATCGACCTTCAGGCTCTGAAGGAAGATGAAATCATCGACGCCGACGCGATTCTCCTCATGCGCCATTCTGCAGTCGAAATTTTAAAAAACTACGTCCGCGATCCACAAAAACTGATCATTGTTACCCGTACCATCACTGAAGAAATGATCTTCAGAATCTATGATATCCCCAAAGGCAGCCGTGTTCTGGTGGTAAACGATATGCCTGAGACTACTGCGGATACAATCGTCATGCTGCATCGCCTCGGTATCAACCATCTGGATCTGATTCCTTACGAACCTGGCATCACAGATCTCTCGGAGATCAATGCAGTTATCACTCCGGGAGAAGCCCAGCGAGTTCCCGAAGGGCTTTCCAATATCGTTAATATCGGAGACCGTCGTCTCGATATTATGACCATGCTGGACGTCATGACCGTCTTAAATCTTGGAACCGATCGACATAAACAGGCACTGATCCGTTATTCTGATACCACACTCGAAATGCACACAGGCATCAAAGACCGTTACAAAGACAGTTATATTCTAAATGAGGTCATGAAACAGATCCTCGACCTGCAGAGTACCGGTCTCCTTGTGACTGACGCTGAATATCAGATCAACTACTACAATGTGGAAATGGAACGGATCATCCGGAAATCCATGAAAAGCAATTCTTCCATGACGAACTATTTTTCTCCGAAAATACTGTCTGCGATCATGTCCTCTTCCTTCAATGACGATCTTCTGGTAATCGAAGGAAAACAGTTCGTGGTGACAAAGACGATCCTCTCCGCCATGGACAAAACCTCTGGCTACTTCTTTTCCTTTGAAGCCGCCGCCCAGATTCGAAAAAGCAGCAGCAACCTGAGCCATAAGCTAAAAAACCAGGGTCTGACCGCCCGCTATACTTTCAATGATATTATCTACAGAAATCCAGACATGGAACATCTCGTGAGTCTTGCAAAAAAAGCGGCTCCCAGCGACTATACGATCCTCATCACCGGCGAGACCGGAACCGGAAAGGAAATGTTCGCCCAGGCGATCCACAATGCGTCCAATCGGAAAAACGGTCCTTTCGTTGCAGTTAACTGCGCGGCGCTCCCGGAAAGTCTGCTGGAAAGTGAGCTGTTCGGGTATGAGGAAGGTGCCTTCACCGGTGCGAAGCGGGGAGGAAAAATCGGTCTTTTCGAGCAGGCCGACGGCGGAACCATCTTTCTCGATGAGATCGGTGACATGTCCTACTCCTTGCAATCGAGACTCCTGCGCGTCCTCCAGGAGCATCAAGTCGTCCGGGTCGGCGGAAACAGTGTCATCAACATCGATGTCCGGGTCCTTACCGCAACAAACGCAAACTTAAAGCAGATGATTCAGGATCGACAGTTCCGCGAAGATCTTTTCTTCCGTCTGAATGTCTTTCCTCTTCAGCTTATCCCGCTGCGAAAACGCTCAGAAGATATCCTGCCGATGTTCTGTACGTTCGCTGGGGTTCATCCGGATTCTGTGAGTGACCGGATCCGCTCCAAACTCCTCACTCACAACTGGCCCGGAAATATCCGTGAACTGAGGAATGCCGCGGAGTACTACCTGCTCATGGGAACCCTGGAATGTCTTCCTGATGCAGACAGTTCCGATATTTCTTCTATGACAGCAAGTTGCAAACCGGTCCCCTCTAACAAAACTCCTGTCTCCGATGAAACTCTGTATGAGCTCATTCCCTCCATCATCTCGCGCCGGAATCAGTGCGGACAGACCACGGGCCGTCAGAGCCTGATACGGGAACTGCGCGCTTCAGGAATTTTTGTCAGTGAAAACCGTCTGGAGCAGGCATTAAAATACCTTGTATACTCCAAAGCAATTATTCGAAACCGAGGACGGGGAGGATTGTCTGTTATCAGTGTCTAATTTGTACATTCACTATTTATACACTGTTTATTTTCTTTTTTTACATTTATTTTTACGGCATCGACAGTCAAATGTCGGTGCCGTTGCTCTGTTTACACTTAAAATTCCCATTATTTTCTTCTCAACTATAATTTTTACGATGAATTTAATCCTTTTATAATTTTTTCATTCTCTTTTTGCGGTATTTGGCACGGTAATTGCTATTAATTATGTCATCACAGACATGGAGGATGAAATATATGAAACGTAAACCTGTTATTGGTCTTTCCGGATCCCGGATACGGATGGAAGGCGGCTATTTAACCGGTATGGAAAAGTCACTGGTTAATTCTGATTATCTGGACGCGGTTTTGAGGGTCGGCGGACTTCCGGTCATCATCCCGCCGACAGCGACAGCTGCGGAGATCGATGATTATCTCGAAATGTGTGATGGAATCCTGATGACCGGCGGCATGGACGTCGCTCCGATCCTCTACAACGAGATGCCTCATCCACGATGCGGAAATTTTGATCTCGAAGTTGACCGTTCGAATCTTCTTCTGGCACAGAAAGCTATGGATTCCGGAAAACCAGTCCTCGGCATCTGCCGTGGAATGCAGCTCATGAATATTGCAAAAGGAGGAACCCTTTACCAGGATATTCCTTCCCAGACGACCGGAACCACCGGACACTCCTACGGATATATCCGCACAGATGTGGTCCACAAAGTACATGTGAAAGACAGTTCATATCTTCGCGAAGTCTTTGGAACAGATGAACTGGAAGTAAACAGCATCCATCATCAGGCTGTCAAGGATGTTGGAAAAGACTTCACGGTAACGGTCACTGCTCCGGACGGAATCGTCGAAGGAATTGAAATTCCCGGAAAACCGATCTTTGCCGTACAGTGGCATCCGGAAATGCTGCTCAAGGGAAGTGACAAAATGTTATGTATATTCGAAGCATTTATAAAACTCTGCGGTAACTGAAATAATTCACAAAGGAGAAACACACCATGGAATCTAAAAAAGAATTCAAAACTCCATCGTTAGGATATTCTGCGTTTGTTCTGGCGGCACTCGCAATTAGCACTTTTGTTCAATTCAAGATTTTAGGCTCATCCTTAAACGTTACAATGTTTTTAAACTGGCTCTTAATGACACTCCTCGCGATCCCGCTTGGATTCACTTATGATGATCTGGAAAAGAAAGCCGCTGAGAACCTTGCCGGTGTTCTCTCAACCCTCTTCATTATGTATGCCATCGGTTGTCTCGCAGGTTCCTGGATGGCATCCGGTACCGTTCCTGCCATTATCTATTACGGCATGGACCTTATGAACGCGAAGTTCTTCCTTCCGACATCCCTTGTCCTCTGCTCTATCGTATCCGTAGCAACCGGTACATCCTGGGGAACACTCGGTACCATGGGTATCGCCCTTCTTGGTATCGGTACAGGTCTTGGAATCCCGGCCGGTATGACTGCAGGCGCAGCAATCTGCGGTGCATGGTTCGGCGATAAGATCTCCCCGTTATCCGACACAACAAACTTTACAGCTGGTATCGTTGGTACAAAGCTCGCAACTCATGTAAAGCACATGATGTATACAACGGGTCCGGCTTACCTTGCGACATTAGTGATCTTCACAGTTCTCGGACTTAGAACCGCAGAAACTTCAAACCTTGATACATCCCTTATTTTAGAGACTCAGCAGGGAATCGCGGACACCTTCCACCTTGGTTTTCCGGTACTGATCCCGGTCCTCGCAGTTCTCGTTATGCTGCTTCTCCGCATGAACGCAACCTTGTCCCTGTTAGTGGGCGCATTCGCCGGCAGCCTCGTAGCAATTCTCTATCAGGGTTCCACAACAGCACTTGCATTCAACTGCCTGTACAACGGCTTCAAGGGCACATTTGAGAGTGAATTCCTTACTTCCCTCTTAAACAGAGGCGGTATCACCAGCATGCTGAGCACCACAATGACCGTTATCTTCTGTGTCGGCATCGGCGGAATGATGAAAGCCATGGGTGTTATCCAGGTTCTTGTCAGCTACCTTACAAAACTGATCCACACAACCTTCAGCCTTGTTCTGATCTCTGAAGTAATCGCTTATCTGGCTCAGATGCTGTCCGGTTCCCACTACTTTTCAGACGTGATCTTAAACTCCACAATGCTCGATATCTACAAAGAAAAAGGCTTAAAGCCGGAGAATCTCTCCCGCGTTATGGAGGACTGCAATACCATCGGCGGCACCATGATCCCATGGAGCTCCACAGGCCTCTACATCGTCGGTACTCTCGGCGTTGCGTTTACTGAGTACTTCCCATTCGTATTCCTCTGTTACCTGACCCCGATCATGGGCCTTATCTGTGCGGCTACCGGATGGGGTATCGCAAGATATAAAGAAGGTGAGCTCCATGAATCATAAAAAGGCGATCTTGCTGACTGTTTGTGTCGCCGTTCTCTGGAGTCTCGCAGGGCTTAACATCAAAATGATCAGCTGGCCCCCCTACGCAATCGCAGGGGGACGCAGCGTCATTGCCTCCATTCTCTTATATCCTCTCCTAAAAGGGGGAGGGAACATGAAAATCGACAAATACGTGATCGGCGGTGCTCTCTGCTATGCATCCTTTAACTATTGTTTTAATATTTCCACAAAGCTTGCATCCTCTGCCATCGCGATCATGATGCAGTATACGGCTCCGATCTATGTCGCGATCCTTGCGTGGATCTTCTTAAAAGAAAAGATCACAAAAGCTGACATAATCAGTCTCGTGGTGGTCTTTGCGGGAATGCTGCTTTTCTTTATGGACGGCGGCGCAAGCGGCAGTACGATCGGAAAGATCGTGGCTGTCTTCAACGGAATCACCTTTGCCGGAAATTCCATCTTTCTCCGCTTGCAGAAAAATGGGAATCCAGTCATGTCCGTATTCCTTGGAAACGTGATTTCAGGTGTTGTCGGAATTCCATTTATGGTTTCCGCAGGTGTTCCTGACACAAAAAGTTTTCTTTTCTTGCTTCTTGCCGGTTTCTTATGTGGATTTACTTACGCCGCATATGCAAAAGCCAGTACAGGACTCTCGGCTCTGGAGACCGTTCTTCTCCCGATCCTTGACCCGGTATTAAATCCGGTATGGGTATTCCTCTTTCTCGGAGAAGTTCCGGGCAAAATGGCTATCATCGGTGCCGTTATCGTCCTCACAGCCGTGTTCGTACGATCTATTTACGGAATCTGGGCGGAGGATCATGACCGGACAGCAGCCCAGATATCATAAGACTAATCACTCATTAAAAAAACTGTCAATCCTGACGAGCCAGCAAGCTCCCCCTCTTGTTGGCTCATTTTTTTATTAGCCAAATCTGCAAACTCTTCATTGTCACACTTCCAAAACCGTTATATAATAAATACAGCACCAAGGTATGTACAATTTTCTTATTATCATTTTCACAGGAGGATTTACCCATGAGCGACAAGACCGTCGTATTAAACGCAAAAAAAATGAACTTTGACGGAAAGCTCGACTTTTCTGTTCTCTCTTCCGACGTGACCGTCTACGATGATACCACACCGGAACAGCTTTTGGAGCGCATTGAGGGCGCTGATATTATCGTCACAAAGGAGATGCCGGTAAACGGTGACCTGATCCGCAAATTTCCAGTTTCCGTAAAGCTGATCTGCGAGGCCGGTACCGGATACAACAATCTGGATCTTGATGCTGCAAGAGAGATGGGGATCACTGTCTGCAATATCCCGGCATACAGCTCCGAGCGCGTAGCCCACACGGCGGTCATGATGATCTTAAATTTAAGCTCCACCATGCAGGTCCAGATGAAAATGCTGGCAAACGGAAACCATGATAACTTTACGAAAAATCTCCAGGTTCCGCACGTTGAGGTAAACGGAAAGACTTTAGGAATCATCGGTGCCGGACATATCGGAAAGACTGTAATGAAGATTGCAAAAGCTCTTGATATGGACATTCTCGTGTATACAAGAACACCGAGAGCCGACGAGGACGGTGTCCGCTATGTGGATCTTGAGACTGTCTTAAAGAACAGTGACTATGTTTCCCTGCACTGCCCGTTAACTCCGCAGACAAAGCATCTGATCAATAAAGAGACTCTTGCGCTGATGAAGCCGACCGCCTTCCTGATCAACACTTCCCGCGGTGCTCTCATCGATGAGCCGGCTCTGATCGAAGCGCTTGAAAAGCACCAGATTGCAGGCGCAGGCCTCGACGTCCAGGAAGTTGAGCCGCCGAAAGCCGACAACCCGCTCTACACCCTCGACAACGTGATCCTCACCCCGCATATGGGCTGGAAGGGACTTGAGACAAGACAGCGTCTCGTTTCCATCCTTGCCGGAAATGTAAAGGGATTCCTTGAGGGGAAACCGGTGAATGTAGTTTCATAACTTAAATATGCTTTCTGACTTGCAAAAGAACTCTTCATCCTTTTCGATGATAGAGTTCTTTTTTACAAATCGTATTTTTCTCTTCTTTTTGCTGCTTCTTTATACACCTGCTCATCCGTCCGTGCTGAAATAACGATGATCTTCATGATTCCTTCAATTCTCTCAATTTTATACACCACACGAATTCCAATGTCCCGGAATTTAATTTTCATAAGATTAGTCAGGTTGATTCCGATTTTATTTCCCAACGGTTTTCCATATCCGCCTTCTTCCACTGATAATGGATTCTGACTGACCTTTCTGATTCCTTTTAATACTTGGACCTGAGCAGAGTGATCAAGCTTTTTCATATCTTTTTCTGCTTCTTCTAAAAACTCAATCCCCCACATCATTCGATAACAACATCCCCCGATCCTTCAAGTTCTTCCTCGCTGATTCCCAAATCATTCATAACATTCTTCATAGAAACTGTCGGTCTATCTTCGCTTATCTCTATTCGCCTGTTAGCTTCTATTAAGAGCAGATAATCTTCTTCGATTTCTGTCAGTCTTGTATATTCCTCCGGGGATAAGATAATTGCTGACGGCTGATTATTTTTCAGTACGATCAGCTCCTTCTCAGAGTGAAGCCGATCAAAAATTTTTGCTGCCTGACCTTTATTAAACTGTGAGATTGGGATCAAACATTGTAAAAGGTTTGCTGCGCTTGCCATAATAATACCTCCTTCAATTTTTGTGACCATTTATCTTTTGAATTTCTGTTTTCTTTACTTATAGTATATTCTTTCCACTATGTTTTAGTCAATATTTATATCAATAAATTTACCATTAAATATTGCGTTTTATTTTCCAGCTTATAGTAGTATATTTGTTTTCATTCTATCAGCTTTCTTCTCTGCTCATACTCTTTTTTTACAGAAAGAATCCTTGAAATATTCTCGCAATTCATGTATGATGGAGTTATGATTTGAAAAGAGGAGGAATTCCCATGATTTGTATCAAGAACGGAACACTTCACACAGCGGTATCAAAGGAAACTTTTATCGCTGACATCCTGATCGACGGCGGAAAGATCGTAAAGATCGGAAAAGGTCTCTCTGCTGACGGTGCTGAGGTTATCGACGCCACCGGACTCCAGGTTTATCCGGGATTTGTTGAGGCCCACTGCCATATCGGTCTTGACGGCTACGGGATCGGCTACGAGGGACATGACTACAATGAACTGAATGACCCGGTAACTCCACAGGTACAGGCGATCGACGGAATCAACCCGTTTGACCCGTGTATGAAGATGGCCGCGAAAGCCGGTGTTACCTGCTTCGCAACCGGTCCAGGCAGCTCCAACTCCATTGGCGGAACCTTCGCTGCTATCAAACCGGTTGGAACCCGTGTTGACAATATGATCGTAAAATTCCCGATCGCTATGAAATGCGCTTTCGGTGAAAACCCGAAACGCTGCTACCAGAAACAGGGAATCTCCAGCCGTATGACAAATGCCGCAAAGATCCGCGAGGCTTTAAATAAAGCGAAGGTTTACAAGGCAAAGATCGAGGCGGCCGGTGATGACGCCTCCAAGCTTCCGGCTTACGACCAGAAGTCCGAAGCTCTGATCCCGGTATTAAACCATGAGATCCCGTTAAAAGCCCATGCCCATCAGGCAAACGATATCTTCACTGCGATCCGTATCGCGAAAGAATTCGGTGTCGGCCTGACTCTGGAGCACGTGACAGAGGGCCATATGATCGTGGATGAACTCGCTAAGGAAAATCTCCCGCTCGCGGTAGGTCCGACCTTCGGACATGCCTCCAAATTTGAGCTCCAGAATAAGACCTGGGAGACACCTGGCATTCTCGCGAAAGCCGGATGTCATGTTTCCATCATCACAGATGCGCCGGTAACTCCGCTCCACTACCTGCCGCTCTGCGCAGGGCTCGCTATCAAAGCCGGTATGGACGAGTATGAGGCACTCCGCGCCGTAACCATCAACCCGGCCGAGCACATCGGCATCGCTGACCGCGTCGGTTCTCTGGAAGAAGGAAAAGACGCCGATGTTGTCATTGTTGACGGCTGTCCGTTTGATGTGACAGGTGTGATCCAGCACGTTTTGATCAATGGTAAAGAAGTTTAATGAGACTGCCTTTCATTGATTATTTCTCTGAATTTTTAGGTTCATAAATGATAAAAACTCCCTCTCTGCGCGTTTATCCCATAAACTGCAAAGAGGGAGTTTTCTCACTTCACCTGGCTGTTCTCTTATTTATTATTTTGTCTTTCCGTCCCAGCTGCCATCTTCCGTCACAAAATACTCATCCGGCGTTTTTCTTCCGATAAACATCATTCCTCTTGTTCCATCAGAAACCGGATTGAAGAAATACCATCTTTCATTGATGAGTACCCAGCCAGTCTGCATTCCGGAATTTTCGTCCATATAGAACCAGCCCCTATAACCGGCATCATAGAAAAGTCCAACACGCAGATATCCCTGCTCATCAAATGTATACCAGCTTCCGTTGATCAGTTCCCACTGATGCTCAACCGTCTGCATATTATCGTGCTCTCCCACGATCATCTTTCCTGCCGCATAACTGCCATCGCTGTATCTCAGCCACCAGCCATTCTTATCCTTCATCCAATGGCTGTGTCCATCGTTTACCGCTTTGTTCGCAGCACCCGGGATAATTCCCTTTACAGGATCAATATATCCCTTTTTACTGTCACGGCTGATATCCGGCTTTCTTTCACTGATCTCCGGTTTGGAAGAGTCTGAACTGGATGAACCAGTTCCACTTCCTGGTCTTGAGCCATTGTTTTCTTCGGAATTTCCACCATCTCCAGGCTTTGTGCCGTTATCTTCTCCAGCATTTCCGCCATCTCCAGGCTTTGTGCCGTTGTCTCCTCCAGTATTCCCGCCATCTCCGGGCTTCTCCGGTCCGTCCACAGGCGGCTTTTCTGCCAGTTTCGGAGTTCTTCCGGAAACCTCCGCCGCAGGTCCCGCATTTTCTGTCTCCGTCTCCTTCAGACGGATCCATCCGTGATACAGGGTATCCGGCTGGCAGTCATCTTTCCGGTTGTTGTCTGACCAGGTGGTACCGTCAAAACTGTACTCTGCGCCCTCAACAGCCCCGATCTCAGCTGTGAATGTTTTTTCATCATCATTCAGCTGGAACGTAATCGTTCCCGCAATCGGATGCTGCTCATTCTTGTCATTCAGAGAGATTACGACCTGAATATCCGGTATCTCATAGTTTTCCGTAAGAACGCCACTGACCCGGATCACTGCTGATGCTCCGATCTGTGATCTGTCATTCTTCTTCAGCGCGAATTTTAACTGCGTCCCCTCTACGGCAATTTTCTCTTCCAGGATGCCGGACTCATCAGATATAATATCGGCATTTCCGCCAGAAATCTCTCCACAGTCTTCCGGGAATCCGGAAAGAACGATCTCCTGCTCTCCGCTTATTCCATAGCTGTACGCCTCAGAGATCTCCGGAACAGAGGGCGCTTCGGCTTTTTTGATGCTCTGTCCATCAAGAATGAACTTTCCTGCTTGATCCAGAACGTAATTCTTTGCATTTTCCGTATCGGATAAGGAAACCTCTACAAAAGCTTTTTTATCTGTTCCCGCATTTGCATCTTCAAATTCTGCTGCTGCAGAATAATCCTTTGACTCCAGAGTATCTCCGTTTGCAAGACCGCCAAAGCTTACTGATCTCACATTCACGTCAGTTCTTCCGTCATAGATTTTTTCCTCCAGTACAATGCCCGCCACAATCACCGTTTTGGGAATAATATTCCAGGAAGAAATATTCTTTCCTTTCTGTGAGTCATCCTCATAAAAAGCTTTTACAAGATAACTTCCCACTGTTTTCGGTGCTTCCGTACTCCATGTATTTCCACCATCCACACTGTACGTGTAAGCCCATGTCTCATCTCCATCCACATTTCCCGCAAATGTTCCCTTCGGAACTGGTGAGCTGCCATATTCCACATCAGGTATCGTCACAGATATCTGCTTATCCACGATCGTTTTGTCTGCCACTGTCACCGTTTTTGTCTCGGAAGTTTCAATATATCTGCCATCAACAGCAGCTGTTTTCGCCGTGATCGTGATGATCGTCCCGACAGCGGTCCCAATAGGGATCTGGATCTCATTTCCTGAAGCAGTCTGCTCAGCTCCATCCCCGATCTGATAAGAAATTCGGATCTCCGGTACATCCTCAAGTGCAGGAGAAAACGCATTTTTCGCTTTTGCCGAAACAGTTATCCGCTTTCCTGCAACCTGCGTCTCCCGGTCAAGTTCCATAGTGAGATCTGGTTTTGCCGCCGAAACAGTAACCGAAACTTCTGTTTCAGTCGCTCCCGTGTAGTTTTTCGTATCCTCCGGGGTAAATACTACTGCGCAGGATGTATCTGGATAAAGTACAGAATCTGGATCCTTAAAGCCCCATTTTCCATCCACAATCATCTTCTTCTGCCCTGATATATAATTTGGATTGATCACCTTTCCTCCAGAGATCACCGCATCTTTCAGGGACTGTCCATACTGAATATTTACCGCAGGATTCTCCTCGACTTTCGGAGTTGCCGGTAAAACTTTAATCTTAATTTTATTGTAGATCGTCTCATACGTATCGCGGTACGCTGGCTTTGGCGTAAAGTGGCACAGAGCTTCATCTGTTCCCACCTCCGGCCATGCGACATCAAAACCAAAGTCGCCAGGTATAGCTCCATATTCTCCGCCCTGCAGTCCGGCACTTAATGCCTGTTGACCATAATGGATCTCCCTTATAGCTTCCGGCCATTTTACAATCTGTGGATTACGTTTTTTTACAGCCACTGAGATCTGTCCACTCTTGACCCGGAATCCGTTTCCGTAATATTCCGCATAGATCTCATGTGTTCCCAACGGGAGAAGTTCTTTTTCGATCTTAAACGATGTTTCGCCTCCCGTTGATGTGATCGGACTTCCCACCGCGGCTTTATCTACATAAAACCGGATCTGTCCACTCATTCCTTCCGGAACCGTCATCACAGCAGAAACAAAATCTCCAACTTCAATTTCTTTTGGATCAACCACAAGACCTGTCTGGATCTGTTTCACTGTTACCTTGGCGGATGCAGTTTTATTATATGACCTTAAGCCCGCTGTCACGCTGAGCGTTTCCGCTTTCTCATCCGCACCCACCGTCAGGATTCCCAGGGAACTGATCTTTGTATCGCTGCTGGTATTTCCGGATACCCGCCAGTCCACCGTCGGATCCTTTGCTTCTTTAACAGCTGCGGTAAACTGTTTTGAGCTTCCAGGATACATTACCTCCGTCTCCGGTGTCAGTGAAATCGAAGCGTCCTCTCCGCTCTCATCGGTTGGAAAATAAATGACCGCGCAGCGCCCCATCCTTGTGGTCTTCTGATTGATCGCCTCCGCTGTAACCTTCGCATCTGCGGAACTCAGTCCGTGCATGATCAGCGCTTTCTGATCAATAAAAAACTCCACATCATCATTTTTTGAGCCTGCCCCGACACCGCTGGTCGTATTTTCGCCAGAGCTCCTGCTTCCTCCCTTTGCGTCTGTCCTTCCGCCGGTGATCGTTATCCTGCTCTTCGCCCAGCTATCATATCCGATTCCGATACCGGCAGAGCCCTGGCCTCCGACAGCCTTTACGGTTCCACCGGAAATATTGATATTGACATTTCCGCCTGCCCGGCTTGCGCTTCCGATGCCGGCACCTCCCCAGCCGCCGTCAGCTTCCACGGTACCTCCTTCGATCGAAATGGAGAAATTATTATTTGTTACCCGTGCGTCTCCGCCGATTCCCGCCGCTTCATATTCACCTTTCGCAATAACTGTTCCGCCTTTTACAGTAATGGAACCGCCTCTGATTCCGGCATGATTGATCTCGCCAGACTTATTTCCTTCTGCACGCAGTGTTCCCGCAGAGCTTCCATCCCCCTGAATGCTCGTGATCGTGAGATAAGAATTGTCCGACACATACACACAGTTCGAGTTTTTGGAACACATGGAGTTTTCCCCATCCAGGATCAACGTCACCTTTGCTTTATTCCCGATCCTGAGCGCTTTGTTTCCATTCACTTTTACGCTATGGAGCGTAATTACAGGTGTTCCGCCCTGAACCGTGATCTGGTTTCCAGTCGTCTCAATGCCCTCTTTCAGGGAGATCTCGTATTTTCCGCTGCCCGTTATGGTCAGTGTTTCGTTCTCATATTTATAATCTGTTCCCAGGATTCCGCCGCTCACGATGAAGTCACCGGTGAGTCCTTCGCCCTTATACTGGGCTGTGACCACAGCATCTTCTGATCCGATCGTGAATTTTGTCGTGCTGCTGTAGCAGTTTTCAAAGGTTCCTGAGCCAGAATCCAGCGTCCATGATGAAAATTCTGATCCCGCCGGTAGAAATGCCGTGATCTCGATTACATCTCCAGTTCTATATGCTCCGCTTCCAGTTCCATTATTTACCGTGAGGCTGTGCCCGGAAACATAGACCGCCTTTACGGACAGGCTGCTGTTTACTTTAAGCTGTGCCGTTTTCTGACTGGCCGTTCCGTTTAAGAATTCTCCGTTTCCGTTCGTGATCTCCCAGCGATCGAAACATAATTTATCCGAAGATTTATCTTTCGCTGTGATCGTGACAGTACTTCCCGGCGCATAGTTTGCCTGTTCCGGGGTGATGGTTCCGTCAGCAACTGTAACAGAATATCCACCTGTATAGTTCGCCTTGATCTCCGTATCCACATCGGACATCGTAAATGTTGTTTCGGAAGACAAAGGATCCGCGAACGTTCCGCTTCCATTTTTAACCGTCCATCCTGCAAAATACAAGGTTCCTCCGGCTCCATCCTCGATCTTGGCACTCGCACTGATCGGCACTTTCTCACCCTCCGCAAAATTGGACTCTGTTGAAACGATCGTTCCTCCCGTAACAGTAAGATTATGCGGTGTTCCAAACTTTACACGCATATACGTCTCTGACGCGGGCTCATATTTTCCTTCCCCGCGCAGCCCGAGAGCCGCGCTTCCCGGAGCTGAGTTTCCTGTATACAGTGTCGCTGTTTTTCCATTTTCAGGCGCTATCGTGATAGGACTCTGACAGATTTTTCCTGTGTCTCCGGACACCGTCGCTGTGACATTTCCTCCTGTGATCCAGATATTCGGCACCGGATTAACATAAAGGTCTGTCGATCCAATACAATAACCGCCACCGCTCTTGATCAGATTTACATTTCCGCCGGAAATGACCAGGTTATCTGCACTCCCTGTACTTGCGTTGCCGGCAGCACCAGCTCCCAGACAGGTTCCATCTCCATTTGACCGCAGGGTCAGATCACCGCCGGAGATCGTAATATTTTTTCCTACCGGCACAGAATTTACATAGCAGCTGCCACCGATCGCCGCAGACCCGGAGCCGGCTGTGGCATCCAGACTTCCGCTTCCTGTTATCTCCAGCGGAGTCCCATGATTATCGATCGCCGCCGCAAGCTCAGCGCCCTTAAGAATATTTCTGCCCTCCAGCTCTAAGGTCACTTTTTCAAGTCCCGCATCGATATCAATTGCAGGAACCTTCGGTGCCTTCGGATAAATATTGAGCTGTTTCAAAGTAACGGTACAGCTGCTCTTGATCTCAATAAATTCACTTGTCGCTGTCCCAGAATCTTTCATTGTAACTGTATATGGACCAGTTCCGGCGATCTCAACTCTTCCGTTTCCAGAATAGGTAACGCCTTCTTCCGGAGTAACGGTAAGCTTCCCATTTCGTGTCTGTTCTCCATAGCTAATCTTCACACGTCTTCCCTGATACTTGATGGTCTGCTCATTTCCAATATTGACCGTGTATGTTTTGGTTGGATCAACTCCAAGAAATTCTGCCGTTGCTTTTTCTTTTTCGCTGGCTTTCAATGTAAAACTATTTTCCGTACCATCGACCGTCTCTGGACCGATTGCAACAGCCTTCACTCTACGGTTATACTCTCCGCCCCGTGCCTCTACATCTCCACCGGAAATCACAACAGTTCCCGATGTTCCCTTATATCCACCACCGATTCCAGCTCCAACAGATGCTGCGGCATAAACGGATCCACCAGCGATTGTAATCGTATCACCGCCAATTCCCGCCGAACCAGATCCGATTCCGGCTCCACTGTCTGATTCCGTTCCTTTTTCCGGACCGTTATCTGTCAGTCTCATTCCAGAACAAGCTGCCACCGTTCCGCTTTCGATCGTGATCTTGCCATGTCCCTCTCCGCTGTTTCCTCCGATTCCCGCTCCATAAGCGCGCGCAAACGCATACAGGACATCCTTATCAGATCCTGCCCGCATCGTCAGGCTGCTTCCTTCCGGCACATGGATCGCCGCGCCGGAATTGCTGACTGTATACAGGTTGTTCATTCCGGAGAGAACCAGCGTCACATCCGCTCCCTCTTCAAGTTCAATACAGGACATTTGAACTGTATTCGCATTTGCGGTTTCAATTGACACACCCTTTAAAGTGATCGTCACAGAAACATCCTTCTTCACCGTGATCACATGATCCGTTATATGGGCCGTTCCAGTCGTCTTTTTATATGTGCCGCTGATCGTGTAATCGCCGTCCCGATCAATGATCACTTCCCCATTCTTCAGATCATACTCTGTTTCGGCACTCAATGTCCTGAGAAGCGCATTGGAGTCCGATGCCTTAAGCTTCAATAATTCATCTTTTTTCGCCCTCTGCGGTTTTCTCACCGTGTCTGACTGTGTCGCTTTCTCCTTCACTGCATCACTCGCCGTATATACTTCAAAATCAGTATCCGGTCGAATCATAGCTGATTCCGCATACACTGGTGATATGATCGTGGATCCCACCATCACTGCCGTCAATAATCCTGCCATCCATCTTCTAAAATTATATCTCATGCGATCCGCCTCCCTCTTATCGTCAAGTCTCTGTCACCAGAATATCATTAGAAAACAAGGCGTGTCAATCGGTTCGACACAAGATGTCAAAATTCTGCACAAAATGCAAAAGAAAAGACCAGGAACATCTCTGCCCCTGGTCCTTCAAAAACTCCTTTATCATTTATCCAAGATCCACATCAATCATTCTCAAATACTGGTTCTGTCGGCTCACCGTATTCTTCTTTCGTGCTCGCCGTCTCATCGTTGATCTGAGTCAAAATTCCGCTGGAATTTACCTTAAACTTGTTTCCGTCGCGGTCCTTCACCGTCGTATTCTTTGAGATACGTCCGGAGGAGTTTACAACGTAAGTCTGGTATCCGTTGCTTCCATTCGGGATACTGATCAATGCGTAACGGCTGGAGCTGTCCGCTTCCTGAAGCTTACCCATATAATAGAGATAGCCATTCTTCACACCGCTGACACCGCGTCCCGCGTAGGTTCCCTCATTAAAGTAGAAGGTCGTCTTATTTCCATCGCCTTCCTCCACTGTCATCTTTCCCTTTACGGAAATTCTGGAGGATGCATCAAAGTAATAGGAGGTGTACTCTCCTGTCGATCCGATCTGTATCTTCTTTAATCCCTTCACCGGATTTCCCTTCTGGTCAAAGAGATATGTCTTTCCGTTGATCTTGACAAAGTCACTTGTGGACGCTTTTCCGTCCTCCGGACCTGTCTTCGGTGTTCCATCTTTCTCGAAATAGTACCAGACAACCGGCTCATCCACATTGTCCTGGAGCTGTTCCGGCGGATTTAAGGAGAGCCATCCGGTGATCGACGCACCGAGAGTCGCGTTCTGGATCCCACTCTCCGCAAAATATCTCCAGTTCTCGATCGTGTCCTTACTTGCATTCTCCGGGTCACCTTCTAAATACACCCATCCGGTCTGCATCCGTCCGTCCTCGTCGAAGCAGTAATATTTGCCATCGATCTTCATCACCTTATAATCGCCGCCGTTACTGCTCGTCGACGGGCTGTTCTTCTTTCCGCTCGCAGAGAAGTAGAACCAGTATTTTCCGTCGTCGCTCTCCGGTCCGTAGAGATCCTTATCCTCATCCTTCGGCTCCAGATACTTCCAGCCGGTGACCATAGCGCCGCTGGAGCTTAAATAGTAATCCCCATCCTCGGACCATCCGGTCTGCATAATTCCGTCGGAATCAAAGAGATAACTCTTTCCGTCGATCTTCTTCCAGCTGTCCTTCGTGACTTTTCCGCTGGAACCGAAATAGAACCAGTATGTCGTCCCATTATCCCTGCTGTACGGGGAAGCCAGCTGCATCCATTTATTTGACACCATGATTCCGTTGGAATCCACATAGTAATCATTGTCTGCCCAGCTGTTGACCGCCATCTCGCCGCTGCTGTTTAAATATCTCCAGAGATTGTCCGCGCCCTTTTTCCACTCATTCGTCACGCGGTTTCCGTTTTTATCAAGATACGTCCATATATTATTGGAAAGCGCCCAGCCTTCCGCTGCGTAGGCGTTCATCGTCAGACATCCGAAAGTCAGGACCGCCGCTGCTGCCAGTATTCTTAACCCTTTTTTCTTCACTCGCTCCGTCTCCTTCCTGTACCCCAAAAGGCGCATAACTATCGCCAACATCCATTCCGGATCAGCTTCGCCGATGGGATTTCTGCCTTCCGGCCGTATTTTTCATTTCGCAATACATCTGATTTTATTTTACCAGTAACTCCCTGATTATTCAACAGAAAATACCTGTCAATTCTCTTAAGTCCCCACCACAGTTCTGCCGCATTCCCGCCACAGAAAGACACATTTTCCGTTCATGTTCCCCATATTTCCGCCAACATCCCGCATTCCATCCCCACTCCTATTTGACAGTATCCCCCGAATCTATTATACTGGTATATCATAGGCATTTTATGCCCCTGATCCGTTTTTACGCAAAAAAAGTCTAAAGAAAGAGATGGAATACAATTATGTGGATAGCAGATGGATGGAAGGACTATGAAGTCATCGACTGTTCCGGCGGTGAAAAGCTGGAGCGTTGGGGAAAATATATTCTGGTCCGTCCGGATCCCCAGGTTATCTGGGATACCGATAAAAAGGCACCACAGTGGAGAAAGATGAACGGCCACTACCACAGAAGCTCAAAAGGCGGCGGCGAGTGGGAATTCTTCAGTCTCCCGGAGCAGTGGAGCATCAACTACAAAGGCCTGACCTTCCAGTTAAAGCCCTTCAGCTTTAAGCATACCGGTCTTTTCCCGGAACAGGCGGCAAACTGGGACTGGTTTGGCGAAAAGATCAAAAACGCGGGACGCCCGGTCAAAGTCTTAAACCTCTTCGCCTACACCGGCGGAGCGACACTGGCAG
>OBVC01000418.1_pt1 | contig 21768 bp, 24 predicted proteins | sample 1494991 | NCBI WGS metagenome assembly OBVC01 (sample SAMEA2579955, study PRJEB22360) | human gut metagenome
TTCAGACCCCTAAATTGACCCCTAAAGTTTAGCCCCCCAAATATTTTGGATACCCGAAGAATACCGGGCATGAGTGATCATGCTCTTTTTTTGCGTTGCAGCTGCGTGTTTTTTGCCTGAAATTTGCGTGGGAACTGCACGGTGTTTCATGGTATTATACTAATGTAAAGAATTGAAGGAAACATGAGCCTGTCGTGTTTCTTTTTTTTGAAAGGAGGTTGTAAGAATAAAAGAGGTATTGCGTCTCATGAAATCTATAGTATAATGATTACGTGGGAATGAAATGGAGGAAGAAGATATGAAGAAGAGTTTTTTTTCAGCAGGCTTGCTGACGACACTGTTGCTTATGGGCTGTTCATCCACGCCGGTATTAAAAAGCGGGGAGATTGAAATACCTGTGCATAAGGAACTGGATTTGTCTGCGTCCTGCTTTTTTGATTCCGTTGACAAGGCAGATAAGGTGACGGTAAAAAGCGGGAATCTGGATATTCAAAAGCTGGGAACTTATTCAATCACCATTGCTTACGGAAATGAGGATTATAAGCTGAAGGTGAAGATTGTTGATAAAGAAAGGCCGATTCTGAAATGGAAAAAGAAGCGTTTGATTTTCAAGCTGGGTTCAAATCTTGATAAAGTGAATGATGCCATTCGCGATAATGCCGTTATCACGGATAACTATGATAAGAAGTTTCAATCGTTCGCTGGACTCAAGCGGATTCCAGAGTCTGATAAAGAAGTCGTTTTCGATGTGCAGGTTAAGGATAGCAGCGGCAATCTGTCAGAGAAAAACAGTCTGCTTGTGCAGTTTACAAGCGATGGTAAGGAGAAATCAGGGTTAAAGCAGGAGCATGCTTCCGCAGAGGTTTCCATCGATACGGGAAAAGCAGCAAAAAAGGATACAAAAAAGAAAGAGAAAAAGAAGGATAACAAAAAGAGTGAAAGGGCTTCAGAAAGTAAGGGTGCAGATAAAACAGATACAGAAACAAAAGTGCAGCAGCCTGAACAGAGCCAGGCATCATCTTCTACATCAGGTAACCAGAGCAGTGATAAACCGAAGGATGCGAATCCAAAGCCGGATTCATCGCAAGCAACAAGCGGTAATGCTGCGGAGAAGGAGCCTGTGTATCCGCCGGAGGAAAAACTTCCTGTTATGACAGTTGATAATTTTCCATCTAATTTATTAGGCAACAGTGGACGTGTTTTTGCAACATATGATGAGGCATATGCATGGGCGAATGAACAGGTAAAGTTAGAAGGCAGTCCGTGGTATGGATATTATATGGAAATAGGACAACCATTTGATGGTAACTATGCTAATGCTGGTGATGGAACAACACCTTGGACTGTAGATTTCTTTAAATAATTAAAAAAGCTAGAATTCTAGCTTTTTTAATTTGAAAGGAGGGAACAAGAAATGAAGAAATCATTCCGTTTTTCAGTACTGTTATTTCTTTTTATATTTGTAATATTCCCTATGATAGAGCCGGTTTATGTAAGCGCAGGAGCATTAACCACACAGGCATTTAAGCCTTTGAGTAATAAGGAAAAGGTTGTAGGTTTTACAAAAATCGGATCATGGAATAATGGGAGTTTTTTTGAAACAATAACTCATGAATTAGTTGGCTTTGACGATGAGGCTATGACAATGAAATACCGGTTTCGATATTACATAACACATAAGGGAAGTGCTGGTTCCTATATTTATCAGAAAGTACCTGTCGGTGTTTTCCTCGATAATAAAAAGGTTGCAACCTTTTCCAGCTGGATTGATAAGCATATAGCAAACAAAACACAGCTGTGCGGAGAAAAAACAGTAACCATAAAATCAGGAACACATGTCGTTGAGCTTCGTGATATTAAGGACGGAGCATTAACCGTTGTGAATGTGACCAAATCCATCAATATTCCTCTGCCATCCTATTCGGTCAAATTTCTTGATGATGACGGTACGGTATTGAAGACACAAACAGTGGAGAGGTATAAGAGCGCATCAGCTCCAAAGGTATCCAATAAAACAGATAAGACGTTTACCGGATGGGATAAGCCCTTTCAAAATGTCCGTGAGGATTTGGTGATAACAGCCCAATATGCTACCAACACCTATACTGTGAATTTTTTGGATTGGGATGGGCGTGTGTTGAAAACACAAACGGTTTCACATGGCGGAAATGCATCTCCGCCGTCCTCGCCGACCAGAGAAGGGTATATTTTTCAGGGATGGAAGGGCGATTATACCAATGTTACGGGAAACAGAACCATTACTGCCTCCTATAAAATACGGACCTTCACTGTTACCTTTGATTCCAATGGAGGCTCTTTTGTTGCATCTCAGACCATCACTTATGGAGATAAAGCAGGTACGCCAGCTGATCCAGTAAAAAAGAATAATAAATTTATGGGCTGGTATACGGCTGCAGGTGTGAGGTACGACTTCCGGCAGCCTGTGAAGAACTCTATGACGCTGTATGCCTATTGGGATGAGGAACCGGTAATCACTGCACAGGATATCCATATCTTTGAGGACTTGTATACGGTGCAGGAATGGCAGCGGATACGCCTGGAACGGGCGAAGGCACAGGATAAGGAGGATGGTGATATCAGCGCACGGCTGACAGTTCTCAAAGATACGACGAATCTGAAAAAGCAGGGAACCTATGAGTTAACCTATGAAGTAAAAGACAGCGCAGGAAACCGTTCCGAAAAAAATATCAAGGTTATCGTTCTGGATAAACGTGCACAAGAGGATCGCTCCAGAAAATATATTCGCTCAATATCCGCCAGCCATATTCAGACACTGCATCCGGACAGCTATTGGAGAGCGACAACACAATTTCAAAGGCTGACACAGTCCCTGCAGAAAACCTCAGCGCAGGCAGAGTGCACCTGGCATCTCACGGCAGAGGATATTGCAAAAATCCGCAGTTTCAATGCAGCGCACGGGTATTCAACGCAGGAGAACAAGGCGTTTCTGGAAGAATTTTCATATCTTAGGAGGTGAGTATGAAATCCGTTATCAAATATAGTATTTTGATGATTTGCTTTTCTGTCTCTATTCTGCTTGTGATGGATATCAATTCCATATCACAGAGAAAAAGTGAGATGGAGGATGCCGCAGAAATCAGTATGCGAAACTCGCTAAAGGCGGTAGGAATCCATAAAATGTATGCAGTGGATGAATCCGGCATGGAGGCTGAGCTTTTGCGTGAATTTGCATCCAATATCAATTCGGATACGGATTACACCCTGCGAATTATGGATATCAGCAGGGATGGATTACTGGATGTAGAGCTGACCGCAGACTTTGTTCATATGAATGGAGTCAGAGATCAGCGCAGGCTGCGAAAAACTATGATTATTGAGGCATATGATCTCCCCTGATCATATACAGGTTATGTCTTCCTGTCAAAAAGCGTGCACATAGTAATGTGCTTTTTTTGTGGCAACCCCACGGAAAGGACAAATGAAAATGGAAAATGCACCTAAAATAGCTGTTCTTGTTGTACTGGCACTTGTTGTTGGAAGTATCTTTATCGCTACAAGCAAGGAATACTCAAAAAGTGTTTCTGATAAAACCGTAGAGCAGACAAATAACCTATTCAATTCGACCGGAGCAGGCAGCTAATATGGCATTTGATTTTGGAATTCTGCAGCCATTTGTAAATGATGCGATGATTACGGACATTGACAGTAACGGAAAAACAGTTTATACAACACATGTGCACAAAGGAAAAAGCAGAGCAGCACTTTTGGAGCCTGGCTATCTGGAGCAGCTGCTGAACAGACTCTGCAATTCCGGCGCAATCAATGACCAGTTTAATTATGAGCATCCGAAGCTGGATGGTGAGATAGATGGCTTGCGCATACATGCGACACATCAGTCCTTCTCCACATCCGGATTTACATTGAGCATAAGGAAAAATCCGATAGAGCTCGTGATTACGCCAAAGACGGCGAAAAAAACGAAATACTGCAGCTCTGCGGTATTTGATTTTCTGCGGGCCTGTGTAATTGCAAGGATGAGCGTGATTTTCGGAGGTGAGGTAGGAACCGGAAAAACACAGCTGATGAAAACAATGCTGAGTATGTGTGATGATCAGGCGAGTATCGTTCTGCTTAGTGACATTGATGAAATGCGCATGCTTGAATTGTATCCGCAGCGCAATATCCGACAGTATATCATAAATGATATCATGTCATATACTGCGGCAACCTCGTGTATTCTGCGTGACAATGCAGATTATGTCTGCTTTCAGGAAGTTCGTGATGAGGCTGTGGATGATCTTTTTCTGGTGCTGAGCAGTTCGGCAAGAGTAACGGCAACGCTGCATGTAAAGGATGCTCTGTTAATGCCGCAGCGCATGATACAGCTTTCTTCAAACAAGAATGATCATCATCTGCTTTCTACCATACACGACTATATTCAGGTATGCATCACCCCCTGCAGAGTCATGCGAAACGGAAGGCTGCGCCGTTATATTGGACAGATTGCCCTGTTTTGGAATGATGCAGACAGAGTACCGCAGAAATGTCTTCTCTATGAACAAAGAGAGGAACAGGCAATTCGATATGCGATGCCGGAGTATTTTAAAAAGTATTTTGCAAATCAGAATATTCAGCTGGATTGGAGGGAAGGAATTGAAAACCTATAGCTTTACAAAGAAGCCGCTGATAGAAACCTATGGCTGTGCTTATTCCAAAAGGGATCTTTTGCTGACCATCGGCGGTGCCTGTTTATGTGTGGGGGCAATCTGTTATATGCAAAGGCTGCAGCTGCTGTATACATGTGTGGTAATCGCAACGTTAATGCTGCTGCTACCGGCAGTGATCTCCTCTTATTTTATCTATCAGAGTGAGAAAAAACGCTTTGAGGAATACTGTCATTACTTTGAAGGAATGCGCATGTATTTCAAGGTATACGGAAAGTTAAATACAGCGCTGAAGGAAACCTGCAATTTGTTTGCGGATGATTCGCAAATGTCCGTGTGCATTCATCGTGCAGTTATGGAAATCGAAGACAGCGGAGAGTATGCCAAAGCACTTGGCTACATAGAGGAGTTCTACGAAAACACCTATTTGAAGCGACTGCACTCACTGCTCATAACCGGAGAGAAGCAGGGTGGGGATTCTGTCTATTACAATTTGGATTTGATTGATTACGATGGCTGGAAAAACAGCATGCTTATGTTTCAGAAAAAGAAAAAATCTGCCAAATATATGTTTTTCCTCATGACGGTACTTTCCTTTGCCATCAGTGTATACTCCGTACTTGCCTATCAGGATGCGCAGGTGCAGGAAGGCATTATTGAAAATGCGCAGTATCAGCTTTTTACATTTCTTGAGCTTGAGATACTGATGCTTTTGTTTCTGGTGGTTTATATGTCGCTGGTGAATAAGAAATGGCTGAGGAGGGATGAATAAATGAATCAGGTTATGCAATGGATGACACATGATACAACGCGATACGGCTATCTGCTTGAACATAAAGAGGAATGGCATTATTCGCTCATACGCTTTGCCTTCATGCTTTTTATGGGACTGATAGGGGTGCTGCTGGCGGTTATAAAACGCTCTTCGCCTCCTGTCTGTATAGTTTGTGCCGTAGGCTTTACCTATGGCGGCTATAAGCTGCCCTGGCTGTGGCTCAGGCTTCGACACAATCAGCGCTGCAGACAGATCAGTGATGCCATCATTCTTTGGGTTAACACGATATATGCATTGATTGGAGAAAACAATATTTATAATGCAATCTCACTCTCCTATGCTTCTGCACCGGAAATTCTCAAACCGGATCTGGAGTGCTTCATACAGCAGATTACGCTGGATCATTCCGATAAAGACGCTTATCTAAATTTTCTATCCATGTATGAAATCGATGGATTTCGGGATATCATGATGAAGCTGTATGAATATCGCAGTCTTTCGAAGGATAAATTGAAATATGAGATAGCAGCACTTACAAAAGCCCTTTCGAGGATTGAAAGGGATAAGCGCGAGCGACGTTATCGCAGCGAGCTCTTTACAGCCGATACGCTGACTATGATCATGATGAGTGTTCCCTGTATGTATATGTTTTTTGTATCTTTGATTTTATCCCAGCTGATCATGAGCTGATGGAACATGCGACAGAAACGGCTGTTGAGGTCGTAGTGATGCTGCTTTGTGCAAGTGCCATGCTTACGGTATTCTATTATCTGTTTACGTCCATGCCGCTGCTGGGAGTTTAGTATGGATACGACAGTAAAAGAAAGTGTGGAACTGATGGTAGAACTGATTTGTGCTTTTTCTGTTATGGCAATGCTGTCTCTTGCAATGTACACGGATGTCATCAGCAGACTGCTGGAGAGGCTGTTCTAATGGAAAATGCAGTCAGAATCAGCGTACCCGTCTGGGTTACGATTCTGATCATTACGGTCGTTTTTTCCGCATTCGGAGGATGGAGCCTGAGTGCAAAGACCTATATGGAACAGGAAAGTAAACAGATGGAGAATACGCAGCTGCACATCAATCAGATGCTGCTGGAGCATTCCTTTCCACAGATACTTGCACAGAATCAGCGCATACCGCAGGGCAGCAGCTATCAGATCAGGGAACATGTGAGGGCGATTGACCATATGGATGGTGATATCAGTGAAAAGCTGGAATTTTACGGGCAGGTAAACCCGATGAAAAAGGGAGTGTATACGGTTCGATGTGTCGTCCGTAATTCCCTGGGGATGAAGAGTGTGAAGCACATTCAGGTGCTGGTGGATTAAGGAGGTATTATGAAAATTAGTATCACAAGTGCATTATCAATGATATTTCTAACCTTTGTTTGTGTTTTGTTTATCAACGTGATGTCAGCACAGATGCAGATTGCCAAGCTCAATGATTTTCATTACGGAGTTGTTCATGAACTGGAAAGCAGTGATTTTTCGCCTGCAGTTATCGATCAGCTGACACATGCGGCAAATTACGATGTCCGTATTGAAAACAGGGGGGTGAAGGATGATTTGCGAATTTATCAGGTCATAACCTCCGGCAGTGTACGCATGCCGCTTTTTCATTACGAAAAAACATATGTGAAGGAGAGCAGTGCACGCTGATAAATTTGTTATATTTAAGGAAAAGCTCCTTCAGATATGATACAATATAGACAAGTCTTAAAGGAGGAGCTTTTTTATGAAAACGTATATTGGTGTTGATTTGGGCGGTACAAACGTCAGAGTGGCAAAAGTTGATGAAACAGGTGCCATCCTGCAAATTGTAAAGGAACCTACTGAAATCGGCAAAGGTGTGGAGCAGGTAGTTAGTAAAATCATATCCATGATCGAACGTATTGAAGGATATGAAGCAGTTGCCGGTATCGGCATGGGTGTGCCGGGTCCTGTAGACACGAAAAACGGCAAGATGATTCTGGCTACCAATCTGCCGGGATTTGAGGGGTATCCAATCGCCTCCAGAATTGAAGAGCATTTCCACGTACCGACATTCCTGGATAATGATGTGAATGTTGCCGGTATGGGAGAGGCACTGCAGGGGGCTGGAAAAGGAAAAGATATCGTTTACTATGTTACGATCTCCACGGGCATTGGCGGTGCTCTGGTTGTCAATCAGAAGGTGATCGCCGGAAGAAACGGACATGCCGGGGAAATTGCCAATCTGATTATTGACAGAAACCGTGAGAAGGTGAATTATCTGAATGTCGGAGCCGTAGAAAATGAAGCAAGCGGTACGGCGATTACCCGTAAGGGGAAAGCGGCGTTTGGTGAAGATGCTGTTCAGCATGCCGGTGATGTGTTTGATCTGGCGCGCAAGGGAAATGCCAAGGCATTGGAAATCTGTGATGCGGTGGCGTATGATCTGGCAGTGATGTTTTCCCAGATTGCGCACGTTGTGGATCCGGAGGTCTTTGTCGTTGGTGGCGGTGTTATGAAGGGCAAGGATGTATTCTTCGATAAGATGGAGAATTATTTCCGTAATATGATTCATAAGGGAATGCAGACTGTGGTGTTTATGGAGGCTGAGCTGGATGAACCAGGGATTATTGGTGCAGCTATGCTGCCGATGGCATACGTAAAGGAGTAGGAAAATGGATGCACGTTTACAGAAATATGCAAAGCTTGCGGTGCGCAAGGGTGTTAACCTGCAAAAGGGACAGACGCTGATTATCAATACCTCCGTGGAAGCGCTGGAGATGACACGCGCCTGTGTGGAAGAAGCATATCAGGCAGGGGCAAAGGAGGTACTCGTTTTCTATAAGGATGATTACGTTTCCAAGCAGCATTATCAGTATCAGGACGAGGAAACCCTGTGTACGGTACGGCCCTGGCAGATCGACTGTAAGCTGGATTATATGAAAGAAGGAGCCTGCATTCTGCATATCATCAGTGATATTCCCGGCATTTTAAAGGATGCGGATGCTGAAAAAATCAGCAAGGCACGTCTGGCCATGGCGAAGGCGGGAAAAGAACTGCAGTCATATACCATGATGAATAAAACACAGTGGTGCATCGTCGCGGCTCCGAATAGGGAATGGGCGAATCTGGTTTTCCCTGAATTCGAGGGCGAAGAGGCTGCTGTAGAGGAACTGTGGGATCGAATTCTCAGTGCTGTACATGTTGAGGCAGAGAATGATCCAATTCAGGAATGGATCGATCTGCAGGAAAATTTTGCACGCAGGGAGCAGATCTTAAATACGCATCGCTTCCAGAAGCTGCATTTTGAAAATGCAGGGGGTACGGATTTATGGGTAGAGCTTGTTAAAAATCACCTATGGGCCGGAGGAAGTGAAAAAACAGTAGCCGGTGTAGAGTTTAATCCAAACATGCCAACGGAGGAAATTTTTACGATGCCGAAGAAAACCGGGGTAAATGGCAAGGTGTACGCCACAAAGCCGCTGGATTATAACGGAACGCTGATTGAGGATTTCTGGTTTCTCTTTCAGGATGGAAAGGTTATTGATTTTGGCGCCGAGAAAGGATATGACACACTGTCCTCACTCGTTCATTTCGATGAGGGAAGCTGTTATCTAGGTGAGGTTGCTCTGGTGCCTTACGAATCTCCAATCAGTAAGAGCGGTATTCTGTTTCTGAATACGCTGTTTGATGAAAATGCCTCCTGTCACCTAGCATTGGGAGATGCGTATCCGATGAATGTTGCAGGTGGTGTCGATATGAGTGAGGAACAGCTGAAGGAAGCAGGGGCCAATCATTCCATGACCCACGTGGATTTCATGTTTGGCAGTCCGGATATGAAAATAACCGGAGTTTGTGAAGACGGGTGCGAGGTAGCCGTCTTTGAACAGGGAAATTTTGTATTCTAGACCGGGGGTTCCGGTCTTTTTTCTATCTGCGTTTTGTATAGCGAGGAAGAGGAGCTTTTATGGAAATACGCCGTGAGAAAAGAATTTCTGGTGAAGCTATGTCTTCTATGGTATAATCTAGCTAATAAAAGGAGGGAATATCTATGATAATGATTATTATTGCTGTTGTAGTCGTGCTCATTCTGCTATGGGTTATTTCAACCTATAATAAATTTGTAAAGCTGCAGAATAAAGTGGAAGAGGCGTTTTCTACGATGGATGTATACCTGAAAAAGCGCTATGATTTGATTCCGAATTTGGTGGAAACCATCAAGGGCTATACAAAGCATGAATCAGAGACACTGGAAAGGGTTATCAGTGCGCGAAATCTTGCTGTAAATGCGCAGTCATTGGATGAAAAAATCAAATCCGAGAAGAATTTTCAGTCTATGCTGGGGCCTTTGTATGCCATCAGTGAGCAGTATCCGAACCTAAAGGCGGATCAGCATTTTACACAGCTGCAGAACGAGCTGCAGAATATCGAATCTGAAATTGCAAATTCACGTAAATACTATAATGCAGTATGTGTGAAATTCAACAATCTTGTGGAAATGTTCCCAAGCAATCTGCTTGCCGGCATGTTCCATAAGACGAAGAAGCCGCTGTATGAAATCGAGGATGCTGCCCAGCGTGAAAACGTAAAGGTACAGTTTTAAAGGGATAGCACAGCTATTCCTTTTTATCCTTTGAAAAATAAGGCGGTATCCGGCTGCATAGTATGTGCAACAGCTGAAGGCAGATGCATAACTGTGAGCTGAAAAGCGGCATAAAGGCGCGCTTGGAAAAACATGCAACAACATGTTCTTATGAGGGAAACAACAATGAAAAAAATTAAACGATGGATTGCGGTCTGCTGTTTGCTGTTTGCGGCAACGCTTATACCGGTGGATGCGCAGGAGGCTTTCATTATTGATGATCTGCATGTGTCTATGGAGGTACATGAGGATGGTGGTATTGACATTACAGAAACCTATGTGCTGAATTTTACAGAAGCAAAGCATGGATTTTTTCGTAATATCCCAACCTCCTATGATATGGAGTGGTCTGTGGATGGAAAGCTGGAAAAGAAGAGCTATTATTTTCCGGTCAGTGAAGTAACCTGTAACCGAACCTGCTCTCTTGAGGGCAACGCTGATGCGGTGGTTGTTAAGCTCGGTGATCCGGATAAGACGGTATACGGGGAACAGAAGTATGAGATTTCTTATCATGTAAAGACGAAGGATCTGGATTTGAGTAACCATGCGCAGGCATTGTATTGGAATCTTGCATACGGCTTTGATACTCAGATTCGTCATTTGTCCTATGACATAAAAATGCCGAAGGCTTTTGATGAAAATGCGGTGTTTACCTACAGCGGGGCTTTCGGGGAAACGACAACGAACCTCACACATGAGGTGGATCAGCTGCATATCAAGGGAGAAACCGGCAGGCTTCTTTTGTCCAATGAAAGTGCAACCATAAAGGTTAATCTGCCAAACGGATATTTTATCTATCCAAAACCGAAGGATTATTCCATACCGGTGAGTATAGCGTCTGGCATACTGCTGTTGGCGGCTCTTTCGCTGTTCTGGAAATACGGACGGGATGATGAGATCATCGCGACGGTTGAATTTAAAGCACCGGATGGTCTGGACAGTGCCGGTGTGGGTTATGTGATCGATAATACCGTAGAAAATAAGGATATTCTGTCTCTGATCATCGACTGGGCAAATCGCGGCTTCATAAAAATATATGATGAAAAGGACGGATTTCAGTTGGAGAAGCTAAAGGATATGACGAAAGAGAACAGTCATGCCTATGAACGTGCATTTTTTGATTCTATATTCCTTTACGAAACCATCGTCAGGGAAGAGGGAATGAAGAACGAAGAAGTGCGAAGAGGGCTTGCCAGTGCCAAAAGTATGCTGCGGAATTATTTTAACAAAGATCCAAAGAAACGCATATTTACGAATACCTCTGTGGTACTTCAAGTGATTATGATCCTATTGATTGGCCTTCCGGGCTTGCTGTTATCCTTCTTCAGTGCAAAGGCCAAGTATGAAATGAATTTATTTGCGATTCCCTATGTTATACCGTCCGTGCTACTGATGGTATCCTGTATCCCATGGATCATTATCATGCGTAAGCGTTATGTAATGAAGAAGCCGATTTTTGTGCTGGTTATGTGCCTTATGGTCTTTCTAAATGGAATTCTGATTGCCGTGAATGCTGTTTTGCAGCTGCTGGTAGGCGGCAGTATGTGGGCGGTACTGCTTCATGCCGTCATTACCATTTTACTGATTCTGATCATGATATTCATGGACAAGCGCAGTGAGCAGGGCACGCGCTGGCTGGGACAGATTCTCGGTCTGAAGGATTTTATCCTAACCTGTGAGAAGGACCGTCTGGAGCTTCTTGCAAAGGACGATCCCTATGCATTTTTCTCCATTCTTCCTTACGCATATGTTCTTGGTGTAAGTGATGTTTGGGTGAAAAAATTCGAAACAATTGCGGTGGCAGCACCAAACTGGTATCAGGGCTATGATTCCACAGGTGTTTTTACCACCATGCTGTGGTGGAATCATTTCCATTACTGCTTTCATGATATTTCAGCAGCAGCTACATACGTTCCGGCACCAAAAGGCGGAAGCGGCGGAGGTAGCTTTGGCGGTTTTGGCGGTGGAGGCTTCTCTGGAGGCGGTTTCTCCGGTGGCGGCTTTGGCGGCGGAGGCGGCGGAAGCTGGTAAGTCTATCATAAAAACAAGTCCTTGCGTTTTACGGACTTGTTTTCTTTTCCCTTTTCCTTGTTATGCAAAGCCGCTATCTTGATGTCTCGGAATTCAGCTTACCGTCCTCCAGCTCCTTGACTTTCTTATAGAAGGTTGAATATTTCAAACCGGAAATAGCGATTGCCTCCTTGCTTTGCAGCTCCCCCTGCTGCCATAAATACACAATCTCCTCGAAGTCCTCCGGTAATGCGATTTTTGGCCGGCCGAACCGCACACCACGCATTTTCGCTGCACGGATTCCCTCAGCCTGCCGCTGATGGATATTCACACGCTCATTTTCCGCAACAAAGCTGAGCAGCTGCAATACGATATCCCCAATCAGAGTGCCAATCAGATCTTTTTTCTGATCTGTGTCGAGAAGCGGCATATCCAGAATCTTGATATCCACTTTTTTGTCCTTGGTTATGTATTTCCATTCCTGCAGAATCTCATTGTAGTTTCTGCCAAGACGATCGATACTTTTTACGACAAGCAGATCCCCCTGTTTCAGTTTCTTATAGACAAGCTTATGATACGCAGGCCGATTGAAATCTTTACCACTCAGTTTATCCATGTAAATATACTTTTTGTCAATTCCCATGTCCAATAATTCCAGATATTGTCTAGCTTCATTTTGGTCCTGACTGGAAACTCGGACATAACCATAAGTTTTTCTCATGTACATACTCCTTTCCATGCATGTGAAAATTATACTAGACTTCAGTGGAAATTAAACTGTTAAAATTTACCAATTTGTAAGCGGAATACATAAAAGCTGTAAAATACGGAATATTTTGAAAATATGTTTACAAATTCTGAATACTATGGCGAATTTGTTTTTATGGGAGAAGTATTTGACATATCGTCTGGAATGGTGTATAAAATAGACAGGAGTTAAATACGAGGAAAAGGACATGGGGTCATTATTCTGATGCAGAGAGAAGGACGGCAGGGGAAAGTCCTTTGAAGGAATGCTGATCTTACTACCTTGGAGTAGCACCCGAAAGGGAAAGCCGCATGCCTGCGTTACGGGTTTGAGTGCATATGAGGAATCATATGAACAAAGGTGGTACCGCGTGTAAGACTGAACGTCCTTTGGATGCAGTCTTTTTTTTGTTGAAGGAGATGATGATATGCAGCTTGTACTGGCACAAGTTTCTGACGCTGAAGCCCTGCAGCGTTATGAGGATGTCTGTAAGGATGCAGAGGAAACAGATGTTTTGCCGTTTCGCCTTCAGTATGCGGATATGTCTGCTTTTCTGAAGGCACAGACAGATTGGCATATCGGTGCAAATCTGCCAGAGGGTGTTGTTTCCAGCAGTCTGTATCTTGTCAGGCAGCATGGTGAAGTCGTTGCCACGCTTGTATTGCGGCATGAGCTCAATGCATATCTGAGAAAGTTTATCGGGCACATCGGATACCGCGTGCATCCGGCATATCGCAGGCAGGGAATCGCCAAAGAGATGCTGAAGCAGGCAGTTGTACTTGCAAAACGGGAATATGGACTGCAAGCGGTAATGGTCAGTTGTCGCGATGATAATATCGCGTCGAAAAAAACGATTCTGCACGCTGGTGGATGCTGGGAACGAAGCTATCGCATACCGGAAACAAATGAATGCTACGATATATTCTGGATAGGAGGAAATGAATATGATTGATATTAAAGAGCATGAGGAATTAAGCAGGTTGAATCATTCCTGTGCACATATGATGGCACAGGCGGTAAAGCGCTTGTATCCACAGGCAAAATTCTGGGTAGGGCCGGTCATCAGTGAGGGCTTCTATTATGATATTGACCTGGGTGATGAAGTAATTAAGGAAGAGGATCTTGCGAAAATCGAAAAGGAAATGAAAAAGATTGCCAAGGACGGCAAGCGTATCGTACGAAAGGAGATTTCCAAGGAAGAGGCTTTGGAAATGTTCCAAAATGACCCCTACAAAATCGATCTGATCAGTGATCTGGAGGATGGTACAATCACCTGTTATCAGCAGGGGGAGTTCATTGACCTGTGTCGGGGACCGCATGTCGATACAGTTAAGCAGTTGAAAAATTTCAAGCTGCTGAAGCATTCCGGTGCCTACTGGAAGGGAGATGCCAGCAATAAGATGCTGCAGAGAATCTACGGTATCTGTTTCCCGACAGCTGAGGAGCTTGAGGATCATCTGCATCTGCTGGAGGAAGCGAAAAAGCGTGATCACAAAAAGCTGGGAAGAGAGCTTGGACTGTTCATGATGAGCGAATTCGCTCCAGGTATGCCATTTTTCCTGCCAAACGGAATGATTATCCGCAATCTGCTGGAAAACTTCTGGTATGAAGAGCACACAAAGGAAAACTATCAGTTTATCAAAACACCAATCATGATGAGCAAAGAGCTGTGGGAAGTGAGTGGTCACTGGGAAAATTATAAAGAGAACATGTATACGACCATGGTTGATGATCGTGAATTCGCAATCAAACCGATGAATTGCCCGGGTTCTTTGCTGGTGTTTAAGAACGGGCTGCATTCCTATAAGGATCTCCCATTGCGTATGGGAGAGCTCGGACAGGTGCACCGTCATGAGGCAAGCGGCGCATTAAACGGATTGTTCCGCGTCCGTACGTTTACACAGGATGATGCACATATCTTTATGCGTCCCGATCAGATTGAAAGCGAAGTTATGCAGCTGATTCAGTTCATCGATCGTGTATATTCGGTGTTCGGACTGAGCTATCGCATCGAGCTTTCTACACGTCCGGAAAAGAAATACATTGGAGATCTGGCGATTTGGGAGCAGAGTGAAAAAGCATTGGCAGATGCCTGCGTTCATGCAGGAAAGGATTATAAGGTGAATCCGGGAGACGGAGCATTCTATGGTCCGAAGCTGGATTTCCATATCAAGGATTCTCTGGGAAGAGAATGGCAGTGCGGTACCATTCAGCTGGACATGAATCTGCCGGAGCGATTTGATTTAACTTATGTTGAAAAAGACGGCTCCAAGGTACGTCCGGTCATGCTTCATCGCGTAATCTTCGGTTCCATTGAACGCTTTATCGGTATCCTGATTGAGCATTTCGCAGGACATTTCCCAGTATGGCTGGCACCGCAGCAGGTCAGTGTGGTTCCGGTTCATCATGAGAAGCATCTGGGATATGCAAATGAGGTACATGAGAAATTATGTGCACTTGGCTTCCGCAGTAAGCTGGATGCAAGAAACGAAAAGCTGGGATACCGTATTCGTGAAGCGCAGCTTTCCAAAATTCCGTACCAGCTTGTAATCGGTGACGGTGAAATTGAAAACCGAAGTGTTACACTGCGCCGTGCACAAAGCAGGGAATCTGTAACGATGTCACTGGATGACTTCATTGCTATGATGGAGAAAGCAGTGAAGGAGAAAAAACTGTAATGAAGCTGCTTAAGGGGGCGCTTGCAGCAATACTGGCTGTTTCGATGACAGCCTGTAGCACCCAGAGCAGCAAGCAGGAAGAAAAGGAATCTAAGAAAGAGGAGCCTATCAAAATTCTGGCGCCTATGGGAGCACCGTCTCTGTCCTTGCTTGGGCTTTACGGTAATCAGAACGTAACCATCGATACCGTTGACGGAACGGATGTATTGCGTGCACAGCTTGCGAAAAAGGATGGTGAGTATGATGCGATCATAGCTCCGATCAACCTGGGAGCAGCGCTGCTTTCCAAGGATAAGAGCGCGTATCTTCTGGACTCTGTCGTCACATGGGGCAATCTGTATATTATCGGAAGTGATGAAGCAGATTTACAGAAAGAGGGAATGTTTGCGGCCTTCGGTGAAAAGGCGGTTCCGCAGAAGGTATTGGAAAGCAGTATGGATCTATCGTCGTTTACTCCTGAAATCCGTTATTTCAATTCTGCAAATGAAGTGCAGGCACAGCTGCTGAGTAAAAAGGCTGCTGTTGGTCTTCTGGCAGAGCCTGCTGCTACTGCAACCATTGCAAAGGCGAAGGAAAAAGGAATTGAACTCAAGGTTTTGAAGGATCTGCAGAAGGAATATAAGGCAGCAAATAACATGGAGCAAAGCGGATATCCGCAGGCTGCATTGTTTATTAAGAAGGGTAGCGAGGAGAAGGTTGCCGCTTACAGAAAGGAAGCGGAGGCATTTGTGAAAAAGGCGGATGACACCTCAATTGCCGGGGCTGTTGAAACAGCGACAGTGGAAAAGCTGGGAATTCCAAGTGTTCAGATTGCACAGAAAACATGGAAGCGTCAGAATATCCGGTTTGAAAAGGCAACAGATGTGCAAAAGGATATTGCATTGTTTCTGAAGCAGTTTGCCATTACATTAAAGGACTCTGCCTATACAAAATAATTTGTTTGATTGCTTCCTTCATTCCGTAAGACAACATCCGACACCACATGCTATGCGTGATTGAGTGCTGTAACTTATAAAGAGCAAAGAATTGAAGATAAATCAAATAAAAAGGATCCGTTCTGAGCAACGGGTTCTTTTTGCATATGCTGCAGTGCTTCTGCATAGAATACTGCGTAACCAGCCCTTACAGGGACCATACAGATGTTACCTGAAATCTAAGAAATGTGATATTTTAAAAAGAATGAAAAAAGGTTACGGGTAAGGAATTTTAAACGAGAAAACCCGTAGAAACCCTATAAATACGGGACAATCTTTAAATTTTAGCGATAAAAACCATGCTTTTATTCGTAGAAAATTGCAAGAAAAAAATTATGAATTTTCCACAATTTATATAAAAATACGCCCTTTTATGCTGGGGTGCTTTTTTTTAATTTTAGGTGTCAAGAAACCGTTTAAATGACATTTAAGAAATATAGTAAAATTGAGCTAAAAGCCTTTATTTATAGGGGTTTAAACGATTTTGCTGTAAGCATTTAAATTTTAAACGTATAAAAAATCCGTATGTCTTTATTCTATCACTTTTTAAGATTCAGCCGTAACTTTAGCCGTAACCGCAAAAAAGCCTTTATTTAAAGGCTTTTCCGGAGTTTTATGAAATCATGTGGTTACGGCTGTTTCTGATGGGTTTTTAGGGTTTTTTTAATGAGTTAGCTTTGTCAATAATCACCTGCATAGCATCCATCAGAACAGGTGTCTGATCTACATTTAAGGTTTTGCAAGCCTGCTTGAATTGAGACAAAAACTCTTTATCAAAACTACATCCCAATTTAGCTTTATTTTCTTTAATATATTTTTTTTGCGGATCCAGTGAACTCATTGTTTATCCCTCTTTCTTTTTAATATCAGTATATTGAACATCAGTGCAACAATTAAGAAAATTATAATTGCATAATCAATATCACCCAGATCTGATAGATCAGTAGAAGTAAGATAGCAGATGGTAATGAAAATTGTGAAGATTAGATAATAGATATTTCTCTTCATGTTTTTGTTGAAGTGTGCTAGAATAATATTGAGGAAGGGAGAAGTTAATCTCCCTTGCCAGCATCTCGATGATGCCAGTTATATATCGCCAGGCAAGCGTTGAATATAACTGTTATCAATTCGAGTGCTTTTTTTATTATTTCCGCATCCACTTTACTCTCCTTTCCACCAAGGTCTTACCTTGATTACATATATATTATACCATATAGGTACCTATATGTCAAGCGATATAAGAAAAGATCCTATTTATTTAGGATCCTTTTTTTTGTTCCTCCATTTTTCCTACTTTCTGAGTATCTATTTACATTACTATTCAAATTATGAATACTTCCAGCAACCAGATCCAGTATCATGGTTTTATTATTTGGATCTGATATTTTCAATATACTTTTTATTTCCACCCATATATTAAATAGCAACTCTCTATTCTCCTCAGGTTCATCCTTTGCAAGCTTTAATATGTTATTCATTAAAGGAACAAGCATATCGTCTATTTCATTCATAATCTCTGGATCCTCATGCTTCATCATAGGCTCTTTATTTTCAATTTCACCTCTTAAATATGCACCTGATACATTGAAAAAGTTTTCAAGCAATACTAATACTTTAGAATTTGGTTCCCTTCTACCTGATTCATAACTCTTTATCGCAACGAGAGATAACCCTAGTGATTTTGCTAGCTCTGCTTGTGTTAAACCTGCATTTGTCCGTAGTTCTTTTATTACATCCTTTATTTCCATAATGTCCTCCTACCTATGAGGTTATTTTAGCATATATCCTATATTAGGTATACGCTTGTATATCATATTTTGAAAATAATTATTGACAGTTTCCATATGGAAACCTATAATATAGGTGTAGATGGTATACATACGTAACCCAGAAAGGAGATATAAATGTTAATTCCATTAAGAGAAGAGATAAGAAAAAGGAGAATCGAAAAAGAACTGACGATGAGTGCATTATCAAAAAAGGCGAATTTGCCTAATAATGCATTATATCGAATAGAAAAGGGAAACTTCAAATATGTTTTTCCTATACGTGCCATTGCTATTGCTAATGCTTTAGATTGTGATATTTCAGATATATTTATGGAGGTCAAAAATCATGACAACAATATCAGAAAGAATTAGATTTCTTAGAAAAGAAAAGACCTTAACACAAAAGCAGCTCGGAGAAAAGCTAGGGATACCGTGGAGAACTATAATGAACTGGGAAAGAGGGCAAAGAGAGCCTAACTCAAAAGCTATGGCAGCTTTAGAAGATTTCTTTCAGGTTTCCGGGAAATATCTTCGTGGTGAAACGGATGTAAGAATGGCCTCTGAAGTTAAACAAATAAATAAGTATAAAACTTCTGCAAATCAAGAAATAGCAAAGAGAATAAAACTTTTGAGAAAAGAACTCAACTTAACTCAAAGACAAATGAGTGAAAAAAGTGATATTAACTATATCTCTATTGTGAATTATGAAAATGGATGCCGTGAACCAAACTCAAAAGCAATGGTAAAGCTTGAAAATTTCTTCCACGTTTCTGGGGCTTATCTCCGTGGTGAAACGGATGACCGAATGCCTTTAATATCAGAGAAACCTTCAAACAATAAGCAGTTCACTCCATCTGAAATAGATTTGCTCTATGCCCTTGTACATAAAGAAATCTTGTGTACTGAAAATTCAGCAGATATTTATGATTTGAGCAGTGAGTACAATCAGAAGGTAAAGAGAGAATTGCTAAAGCTTACAGTTAAATTGATTGAAATGAAAGAGTACGGAAATGAAAGAGTATAGTGCTGATGAACGGGAAGAGATAACCTTCTGGATCAAAATACTGAGGGACTGGAGTGTTGCCAGAACACAGCAGTTTTATGTACCTAAAGGTGAATTTGATAAAAGTTATGCTGCTATGCTTACTCTTGTATATCCTGAAATGAAATTTTCTGAGCACATATTGCGCAGAAAATATAATGCTTATAAAAATAACAACTATGACGGCTTATTGAATAAGCGAAGGAAATCGAAGAAATAAGAATGATTATCGGAACCGCCATACTGGCGGTCTTGCAGGGGTAGCCTACTGCAACTGATGAGATAGGCTGAAAGGAGAGGTTATTCATGGTGAAGTTGACCGCACAAGAGGTCGCTGAATTAAAAGGCTGCGGTGAAGCTGCTATAAGAAAAAGTATACGCAATGGAAAAATCAAAGCGCAGAAAATTCTTGATAGTAGAAACAATCAAAGATACATCATAGAACTGGATGATCTTCCTCTTGAATTACAGGATAAATATTATTTGCAGAACTGTGCTTCAAAAGAAATCCACATTAAGGAAGTCAGAAAAAATCTTGATGAATATTCAGCTGATGAGCGGGCAGAGATAACTCTCTGGTTAAAGATATTAGACGATTGGATGCTACAGCGAGCAACCAAAAAATCTGGGAAATCATTAGAGGATTTTGATGCTGGATATGTTAAAGAACTTAAAAACAAGTATCCGGATATGAAGTTTTCCAGACAGATCCTATATCGAAAGAAGAATGCGTATAAAGACGGTGATCTTGACGGATTGCTGGATAATCGGGGTAAGTCAAAAAAAGGATATAGCAAGATCAATGAAGAGGTATGGAAAACATTCTGCTCATTTTACTTTAATGAGAATAAACCATCCATACAGGCAGCTTATGATTATACCATAGCATGGCTGAATCAGAATAACCCAGATTTAGTAAAAAACATTCCTGATTACACCACTTTTACGAGAAAGGTTAAAAGGATACCAGTCGGTACTCTTACATTGGCTCGTGAAGGTGAAAAGGCATACGATGATAAATGCGCACCATATATACGGCGAACCTATGATGATTTGAAGCCTAATGATATCTGGATTGCAGATAACCACACGTTTGATGTCATGTGTCAGGATGCCGAGGGCAATCTATTCCGACTATATCTAACAGCATTCCTTGATGCTAGATCGGGTATCTTCACCGGATATCATGTTACTACCTCACCAAGCTCCTACGCAACGGTTATTGCGCTGCGTAAGGGCATTACACAGTACGGTATACCGAAAGAGGTCTATCTGGATAATGGTCGAGAGTTCCTGACCTTTGATCTTGGCGGTTTGGGACATAGGAGAAAACGCAAGGATGATCGCTTTGACCCGGCACCTATCTTCCAGCGTTTAGGAATCAAGATGACCAACGCCCTTGTACGTAATGCAAAGGCTAAGATCATTGAGCGCCGATTTTTGGATGTGAAGAACCGATTATCAAAGCTTTTTGAAAGCTATACGGGCGGTACGGTAGTTGAAAAACCGGAGAAGCTTAAAAAGGTGCTGAAGGAAGGAAACGCAGCACTTGATGAAAGCTTTGTTAAACAAGTGGGTGATCTGCTAGAAGGATACTTTAATTTTCAGCCCTATAATGGCGGCGTAAAAGCAGATAAAGGAAAACGAAAGATTGATGTTTACAATGAGTATATGGCTGAGACAGCAAAGCGTGTAGCTACGAAGGATGATCTGAATTTGATGCTCATGAGATCTACAAGGGCGCAAAAGGTCACAAGGCGTGGTGTACACGTAGATATCAGCGGTGTACGTATTGATTACTGGGACTACAGCCTATTACAGAATATGCTTGGTGAACAGGTCTTCCTGAGATACGATCCCGACGATCTGACGGAAGTCAGAGTATACAACCTGGATGATAGATACATCATGAGTGTTCCAACGGATAATATGACTATCTTGAAATACGGTGCAAATGTTGAGGATGTCAAGCGTGCGATGGCTGAAACCAGAAAAGGTAAAAAGTTGGAGAAGGAACGCATGAGATCAATGATCAATGCTGAAATCAGTAACAAGACGGCACTGGAAATCACATTGTCACAAGCGAAAAATAATCTGGAGGAAACACTGGATAAACCAGAATACGATATTAAGCTACAAACAGCAAAGGAAACACCATTGCTACATAAGGTTGAATTAAGCAATATAGACCGTATGCTGAAGAATGCGGAAGAACATAAGGGAGGACATGACAATGTATAGCAAAGAATTACAGGAAAGATTAGAAAGATTTTTGAATGAGAGTAAGACCAGCCAGGCAAAGGCTGCTCCTCAGATTGGGATAAGCCCTACTGCGTTATCTCAATACAGGAACAGTAATTATGATGGTGGTAATATCAAGAATGTTGAAAAGAAAATCCTTGCATGGCTGAATCGACAGGAAGAGGCTATGCAGAACAATGAGCGCAAGCGAGTGTACAAGCCGATAAAAAACGGTTATGTACCGACATCGGTGTCAGAGGATATCTACAAG
>OBVC01000426.1_pt1 | contig 21312 bp, 19 predicted proteins | sample 1494991 | NCBI WGS metagenome assembly OBVC01 (sample SAMEA2579955, study PRJEB22360) | human gut metagenome
CCCAAACAGTTGTATTATGCACAATTACACAACTGGAGGGAGGTTAGGTGTGAGCTATGTCAAACGTAATCGTTAAAGATAACGAAAGTCTGGACAGCGCTTTACGCAGATTCAAAAGAAACTGCGCAAAGGCAGGTATTCAGCAGGAGATTCGTAAAAGAGAGCATTATGAGAAGCCGAGCGTAAGACGTAAAAAGAAGTCTGAAGCGGCAAGAAAGCGCAAGTACAACTAATAAGCGTACAGGGGCTGTTCCTTTGGGGATGGCTCCTTTTTCTTTTGCCTGATATGGATACTCGCAGTGGATAAAAATTCAGTTGCCGGATGCAGGTATGAGTATTATACTATTAGAAAATAAATGTAATGATTGTTTTCTTGCGGTCAGCGCAGCAGGCGTGCAGACCTGTTGCGCAGCTACAAGCAAACTATACAATTTGGAGGAAGAAAAATCATGGAGAAGAAAATTGAAAGTCTGATCAAAGAACACAAGATTATCGCAATTTTAAGAGGTGTGCCGTCCGAGAAGATCGTTGATGTTGCAAAGGCATTATATGATGGCGGAATCCGCCTTTTAGAGATCACTTTTAACCAGAAATCCGAGACAAAGCTCATTGATACACCGAACGCTATCCGCGCAGTCCGCGAGACGTTGGGGGACAAGATGGTGATCGGAGCCGGAACCGTGATGTCTGTGGAGGAAGTTCGTGCGGCGAAAGAGGCAGGCGCATCCTTCGCACTTGCTCCGAATGTGGACGAGACTGTAATTAAAGAGACTGTAGCATGCGGTCTTGAGTCAATTCCGGGCGCTATGACTCCGTCTGAAATCGCTGACGCTTACCGTTGCGGCGCATCTGTTGTAAAACTTTTCCCGGCAGGAAATCTTGGTCTTTCTTACTGTAAGGCTGTCATGGCACCAATCAACAACGTTCCGATGATCGCAGTTGGCGGTGTGGATGACAAGAACCTTCCAGACTTCTTAAAAGCTGGCTTTATCGGTCTTGGAATCGGTTCCAGTCTTACAAACAAGAAGATGATCGAAGAGGGCAGATACGATGAGTTGAAGGCCCTGGCTGAGGTTTATGTAAAAGCAGCAGAGAACTAAAACAACAGGAGAGCAGTCATAAAATGAAAAACTATACGATCACGATCGACACAGGAACAACGAATACCCGTGTGTACCTGTTTAATGAGAAATATGAGGCAGTGGCATCCGCAAAATCCGAGATCGGTGTCCGCATCACCGCTATCGACGGTAACAATAACCGCTTAAAGGCAGCAATCAAGGGCTGTCTTGAGGATGTCTTAAAGCAGGCTGATATTACATATGACGATGTAAAGCAGGTCGCTGCGTCCGGAATGATCACCTCCAACGTGGGACTCACAGAGATCCCTCACGTGGTTGCCCCGGCATCTGCAGAGGACCTTGCGAAGGCGGCAAAGAGTGTTCTTATCGAGGATGTATGCCCGCTCCCGATCCTCTTTATCCCGGGAGTGAAAAACCGCGACGGAAAGCTGGATCTTACGACCTTCGAGTCGATGGATATGATGCGCGGCGAGGAGGTTGAGACCGTTGCTGTGATCGAGAGCCTTCCAAAGGGACAACCGTATCTTCTCGCTCTTCCTGGTTCCCACACGAAGTTTGTCTCCGTGGACCGCGACGGAAAGATCACTGGCTGCCTCACAACGATCACGGGAGAGCTCCTCTCCGTTATCACAAACGATACCCTGATCGCGGATGCGGTTGGACATTCCTTCGCTTCTGAGGAGACTTATGCGAAAGAGTATGTTCTCGCGGGATACGAGACTGCCAGGAAGACGGGAATCGGCCGCGCATGTTTCTCTGCAAGGATCTTAAATACCTTCGCGGAGCCGGATAAGACGAAGATCGCAAGCTATGTTCTCGGCGCTGTCTTACAGAACGATATGGAGGCCGTAAAGAACAGTAGCGCGTTAAAATGCGATGCTGATACAACGGTTGTGATCTACGGGAAGAATCCCCTGAGAGAAGCTCTCATGGACCTCTTCGCTAAGGAGAATTTCTTCAGGCATGTGACGGAATTCATCCCGAAGGACTCCGTTCCTACATCTGCCAAAGGAGCCCTGCATATTGTATCTCTGACAGAAAAAAATAAGTAAAATTACGAAAACTCAGATAGAATTCACATCAATTTTATTGATCTATCACACAACTTAACACGTTCTAAGCGCCTGACAGCTTGACGGCAAGGGCTGGTTTTCCTAAAATAGATATGTATAAAGAATCTCTAAACTTTCTGAAAACAATGGGAAGAGATTCAGAAGAAAATATCTAAAAAGGAGAGACTTGTTATGAAAAAACGAGTATTAAGCCTGGCCCTCGCCGCAGCAATGGCGGCATCCCTCACCGCATGCAGCGGTAATTCTACCACAACAGAGACAACGGCAGCTGTCGAGGAGACGAAAGCTGCTGAAAATGCAAATACAGAGAGCAAAGAGGCTGACGGTTCCGGCGTGGATGTATCCGACTGGAAGAATAAGACGGTTACATGTATCGTTCCTTACGATGCAGGCGGCGGTACCGATACAGTTATGCGTGCTTTAGCAGACGCAGCGAAGGGTTCCTTCAAAAACATCTCCGTAGAGAACCGTTCCGGCGGCGGCGGAGCAACCGGTATGCTTGCTGGCGCAAACGCTAAGGCTGATGGCACAACCGTTACCATGATCACAGTAGAGCTTGCAACTCTTGAGGCTATGGGAACAAACGCTGGTCTTACATATTCCATGTTCAAACCGATCATGATGGTAAACAGCGCATGCGCAGCTATCACAGTAAACGCGAAGGATGATCGTTTCAACACGATCGAAGACTTCATCAACTACGCAAAAGAGAACGAGGTTTCCATGGGTAACTCCGGTAACGGCGCGATCTGGCACCTTGCAGCAGCAGGTCTTGCAAAAGAGACAGGCGCTCAGTTCAAACACGTTGCTTACGATGGAGCAGCAGGTGCGATCACAGACCTTCTTGGTGAGCACATCGACGCAGTAGCAGTTTCCTATGCTGAGGTTGCTAACTACGTTGAGTCCGGCGACTTAAAGGTTCTTGCAGTTATGAACGACAAACGTCTTGATTCCATTCCGGACGTTCCGACATGCCAGGAAGCTGGTTACGATGTAGTTCTTGGTACATGGAGAGGTCTTGGTGTTCCGAAGGATACTCCGGACGAGGTTGTTGACCAGCTCTATGAGATCTTCTCTCAGGCAGCACAGTCTGACGCGTTCGTTGACTTCATGAACAAGTCCAACAACGTGATCGACGTTCTTGACGGCGCTACATTCGAGGAGCGTATCAAATCTGACCTTGAGACATACACAGCTCTGGTTACAGATCTTGGTCTGAAAGTACAGTAATGTAAACCGGCTCACCGGGGAGTGGGAAACCCACTCCCCGGTTTTGTCTGTGAGGGCTTTCCCCAGGGAGACCTCTGCGAGACAGTTGTTTTAGAATGGAGTTTCAATATGAGAAAAGGAAATATTATCGCAGGTCTGATCTGCGCAGCTTTAGCTGTTTATGTGATCGTTACCTGTCTTGGCTATCCGAGAGCAGAAGCTTACGGTACAGGCGTTCCGGGTCCGGGACTCTGGCCGGGCATCATCGCAGCCCTTCTTCTGATCTGCTCCGTAGGCCTTATCGTCGTTACCCTGATGATGAAAAAAGACCAGTTCCCGGAGCTTCCGATGTGGACACCGGGTACAAAACGTGTATACATTTCCATGGCGATCCTGCTTGTATACATGCTGGTATTATCTACACTTGGATTTATCATTCCGTCAGTGATCATGCTGTTCGCGTTCTGCCAGTGGTTCCATAAAGGCGCTTTCTGGAAAAACGCACTGATCTCTGTGATCGTGGTCCTGGCAATTTACTTTATTTTCAAGAACTTCCTGAATGTGCCGATCGACTTCGGTATGTTCAGCATTTAAAGAAAGGGGTAGCAGAATGAGTTTCTTTTTAGAAGTATTTCAGAGCGCGTTCAGCCCCATGGTACTGTTCTACATGATCGCAGGTGTAGCAGCCGGAATCTGTATCGGAGCACTGCCGGGACTTACCGCAACTATGGGTGTAGCCCTTCTTCTGCCGCTTACATTCGGTATGGATGCCACAGCAGGTATCCTCATGTTACTTGGAATTTACGTGGGAGCAATCTATGGCGGATCTATTTCCGCGATCCTTTTACATACACCGGGTACACCGGCCTCTGCTGCAACCGCTATTGATGGATATCAGTTCTCCAAGCGCGGTGAGGCAGGACGTGCACTCGGTATCGCAACACTTTCCAGTTATGTGGGCGGTGTTGTCAGCGTTCTCTGCTTATGGCTCATCAGCCCGCAGCTTGCGAAGCTTGCATTAAAGTTCAGCTCTGCTGAGTTCTTCTTACTCGCGGTATTCGGACTCTGTATCATTGCCAACATCTCCGGCGAGAATATGGCAAAGGGCTTGATCTGCGGATTCTTAGGAATCTTAACAGCTACTGTCGGTATCGACAGCGTAACAAGCTACATCCGTTTCACAGACAACGCAAACCTTCTCTCCGGTATCCAGTACATTCCGGTTATGATCGGTCTGTTCGCGATGAGCCAGGCTTTCGAGACCATTGAGGATATCTACAGCACGGATGAGATCGATGCGAGCGTAACAAGACTTCTTCCGACAAAGGAGGATGTGAAGACGATCCTTCGTGTTGCTCCGGTTACGGGCCTCATCGGAACCATGATCGGTATCATCCCTGGTGCCGGTGCCGATATCGGATCCTTCGTTGGATACAACACTGCCCGCGGCATGTCCAAACATCCAGAACAGTTCGGTAAAGGAAGCCCGGAGGCAGTAGCTGCTTCTGAGGGTGGTAACAACGGTGTAACCGGTGGTGCCATGATCCCGATGCTGACACTCGGTGTTCCGGGTGATGCCGTAGCAGCCATCATGATCGGTGCGTTGACGATCCAGGGTCTTACCCCGGGACCGATGCTCTTTAAGACAAACAAGGTCCTCGTTTACACGATCTTCCTTGGAATGTTTGTGGCAAACACCATCATGGTACTCCTCGGATTCTCCTGCATCCGCCTTTTCACAAAGGTACTTAGCGTTCCGAAGACGATCCTTACACCGGTCATCTTCATCCTCTGCGTCGTAGGAAGCTACGCGATGAGAAGCAACTTCTACGATGTGGGAACGATGCTGATCGCAGGTGTCATCGGCTGGCTCATGGGTAAAGTAAAGATACCGACAAGCCCGGCGATCCTCGGTCTGATCTTAGGGCCGATGGCTGAGAAGAATTTCCGTACTGCACTGTTAAAGTCCAGTGGTAACCCGGTCGTATTCTTCAACACCCCGATCTGCTGGTTCTTTCTTGCCCTGATCGCGTTCACACTGTTTGGTGCGATCCGCGGACAGTTAAAGAAGAAAACAAATTAAAAATTGTGAATTTTTAAGCCGCGTCTGCTCTCCGGTTTTGTGCCGGGGAGAGGGGCGGCTTTTGTAATAGAAAATTTTGAGGAATTTCCTGTATATGGCGAAAGGATGCCGGTTGACAGAAGGCAGGAAAGAATAATAGAAAGACATGGCGCATAAGATTTTGCAAGGCATAATTCGGCGGAGTAAGACATGAGAGGGCAGAAAAACGATGATGTTACCCGGACGGACTCCGCCGGGGTGTTTGCGGACGCATTGGGCGGGGAGACGCTTTTGACGCTCATCGGGACACGGGCGGTACATATTGAAAATTACAGGAGCATTCTTGTATACACGGATACGGAGATCAGAATCCAATGCAGGCACTATATTCTTTCTGTCTCCGGGAAAAAGTTAAAGATCTGCTATTACGATAAAGATGAGATGAAAATATCCGGCCGCCTGGAGGTGATCCGGTTTGAATAGATTTGAAAAATTGTGGGAGGGAAGCGTGAAAGTCCGGATCGATGGGAGAGGGATGGAGCGCTTTTTTAATATCGCGGCGCAGAGAGGGATCGTGATCGAAAAAATCGAGACAAAAGAGATCCCTGCTGCGGAATATGACGGCAATCGGCATGATCGATATGATAACCATGTTGAAAAGAAAGAATTGGAAAAAGAGGACAAGAAACAGGGGAAAACTGTCTGCTTCGAGATATCACCGAGAAACTTTAAACGTCTGAAGCCGATCGCCCGGAAAACAGATGTCCGTCTGCGGATCACGGAAAAGCACGGTTTTCCATTCTGGCTGATCCTGGGCCGCCGCAGAAGTCTCTGGGCCGGAGGTCTGGCAGCCTTTTTTCTGCTGATCTATCTTTCATCTTTTTATGTGTGGGACATTTCCTTTGATGGAAATCATCGTTTTACGGATGAGATGCTGCTGCATTTCATGGACACGATTCCGGTGCAGTGTGGGATGAGAAAAAAAGAGATTTCCTGTGGGGATCTGGAAAAACAGATCCGGAACGCGTTCCCGGAGATCGGCTGGGTATCCGCAGAACTGACCGGCACAAGGCTTACAGTCCATGTGCGGGAAAATGACGGGATCCTGAAGGCGGAGACCGGATCAGATGCGCCCTGTGAGCTCACAGCAGGATCAGATGGCACCGTGACAAAGATCATCGTCCGGAACGGGATTGTCAGGGTGAAAGCCGGGGACGAGGTGAAAACCGGGGATGTCCTGGTCTCGGGGAAGCTTCCGATCTACGATGATTCCGAGACACTTGTGAAGACAAACTTAGTCCATGCGGATGCGGAAGTCTACGCAGAAACAACGAGAACGGTTACATGGAAGATCCCGGTTGTGGAGGAGATCCGCGCGGGAACAGGAAAGAAACGCATGGGCGTGTTCTTTAAATTCCTGGATACGGAATTCTGTTTCCTGATGCCGGACCTAAAAAAAGAAAGCAGCTGGGAACTTTTCATGGAAGAATCCCAGCTCAGATTTTCGAAAAATTTTTACCTTCCGGTCTACGGCGGGATCCTTGCTGCCAGGGAATATATTCCCTACGAAAAAGTCCTCACAAAATCAGAAGTTTCGGATTCTGCTGACCGGTATTTGAACGAATATATGCAAAATCTCACCGAAAAAGGTATACAAATCCTTGGTAGTGATGTTAAAATAGAGAGAAGTGAATCACACTGGAAGATTCATGGAACACTGACGGTGGTGGAGGACATCGCGAAAGAATCCCCCATGCCGGAAGATCAGGAGGAGATTCAGACAGTAGATGAGCATCATTGAGACAATCATAGACATTCCGGCAGAACATGAGCGGAAGGTCTGCGGACAGTTTGACAGTTATCTGAAAAAATCGAGCGGACGCTTCACGGATCCATGGTGGCGCGGGACGGGGAGATCAAGGTCATCGGACCAGATCATGCTGTAAAGCGCGCGAAGAGCGTATTTTCAACGCTTCTGGAACTTTCGAAGCGGGGCGAAGAGATCGGGGAGCAGAATGTGGATTACGCCCTGGCTCTTTCCTTTGAGGATAAGGATACGGAAATGCTTTCCCTGGACCGCGATATCATCTGTCACACCATAAATGGAAAACCGGTAAAACCGAAGACTCTTGGACAGAAGCAGTATATCGATCTGATCCGGAAAAAGATGATCGTGTTCGGCGTGGGACCTGCGGGAACCGGAAAAACGTATCTTGGCATGTCCATGGCAATCCAGGCCTTTAAGAATGGAGAGGTGGGCAGGATCATCCTGACACGTCCGGCCATCGAGGCGGGAGAGAAATTAGGCTTCCTTCCGGGCGACCTTCAGAGCAAGATCGATCCGTATCTGCGCCCACTTTACGACGCCCTCTACCAGATCATGGGCGCGGACAGCTATCTTCACAATTCAGAGAAAGGCCTGATCGAGGTGGCGCCTCTCGCCTACATGCGCGGACGTACCTTAGATAACGCCTTTATTATCCTGGATGAGGCCCAGAATACGACCCAGGCACAGATGAAGATGTTCCTTACAAGGATCGGTTTCGGTTCCAAGGTCATCATCACCGGCGACCAGTCCCAGAAGGATCTGCCTGCAGGCCAGGTATCCGGCCTCGACGTGGCGCTTAAGGTATTGAAGAATATCAACGATATCGGAATCTGCCGGTTCTCCAACGAGGATGTGGTAAGACATCCGCTTGTCCAGAAGATCGTAAAGGCATATGATGAATATGAAGGCCGTGAGAAACCGGAGAGAAGATCTTACACGGAACATGGAAAAAGCGGCCGGGAAGGACGGGAACAGAGATGACAGTGACAGTGGAGTACGAAGCGGAGGAAAAACTGGATCTTCCGTACGAAGAGATCATTAAAAACGTGATCGAGGAATCCCTGGATTATGTAGAATGCCCGTATGACGCGGAGGTGAATGTCCTCCTTACGGATAATGCCGGGATTCACCAGATCAATCTTGATATGCGCGGGATCGACAACCCGACAGACGTTCTGTCGTTCCCGATGTGCGATTTTGAGACACCGGGTGACTTTTCCCATCTTGAAGAGACACCGGAGGAATACTTTGACCCTGACACAGGGGAGTTACTTATGGGGGATATCGTAATTTCCGTGGACAAGGTGAAAGAACAGGCAGAGAAGTACGGCCACTCCCAGACGAGAGAACTGGCATTCTTAGTAGCGCACAGCATGCTTCATTTATCCGGCTACGACCATATGGAGGATGATGAGCGGATCCAGATGGAGGACATGCAGAGAGAAATTCTGGAACGGAGGGGTTACAGGAGATGAGAAGACGGGGCAGAGCATTTATTATTGGTATTGGAATCATGATGGCTTCGGCAGCTCTTTCCGGGTGCGGAAAGAAGGCTGAAGAAGCAGCTGTGACAACGGAGGCGCCTACAGCGACGCCGGAAGAGACGAAGACCATCGTTCTTGAGACAGAACCGACGACGGAGGCGGAGACGGAGCCGGAAGGCCCGGAAGAGCGCAAAGAGGTCGACGGAAAGATCCAGAGTTATCTGACCGGTGAGATGGTGGATGTGGCGAAAGCTAACAGACGCCCTGTTGCGGTCATGATGAGCAATGATAAAGCATCTCTGCCCCAGTACGGCATCAACCGGGCGGATGTTGTCTACGAGGCGCCGGTGGAGGGCGATATGAACCGCTACATGGCGATCTTCGAGGACTATGATGATATCGAGCGGATCGGTTCCGTCAGAAGCTGCCGTACCTACTATACATATTTCGCGAGAGAGTACGATGCGATCTATGCCCACTATGGACAGAGCACCTTCGCAGTTCCGTATCTGAAAAGTGTGGACAACATCAACGGTGTCGATGGCACAGGCGGAAATGCGTTCTACCGCACAAAGGACAAGAAGGCGCCGCATAACGCCTATACAAGTGGCGCGAAATTAAATAAGACCATCGGCCAGCTGGGCTACCGCACTTCCTACAGCGATACCTACACGGGACATTTCCAGTTCTCAAAGAATACTTATGTCCCAGCGGAATCCGACGCGAAGGACGCGTACAAGTTCTACCCGTCCTACACGATGAATAATCCGTGGTTCGAGTACAATGAGAGTGACGGAAAGTATCACCGTTTCCAGTATGGCGGAAAGCACAACGGCGACGGCGGGCAGATTGCAGTCAATAATGTCATTTTCCAGTATGTGGAGTGGGGACATTACGCCAGCACCGATTATCTCAATATCAACGTTCACAAGGGTGGAGCGGGTTATGTATTTACAGGCGGAAAGTGCGTTCCTGTGTCCTGGAAGAAGGACGGGGACTTCGGACCGACCCGCTACTATGACTCTGAAGGAAAGGAAGTCATGCTTAACAAAGGAAAGACCTGGATCTGCATTGTAGGCGCAGACAGGTACAGTAAAGCTGAGATTTATGGAAAGTAACAGACAGAAAAAGAAAAAGGAATCCAATTTCGTTGTCCAGGGAAGTATCCTGGCAGTGGCATCCATCGTCGTGAGGATCATCGGAATCGCTTACCGTATTCCGATGATCAACATCATCGGCGATGAAGGAATGGGATATTACGGAACAGCATTTAATGTATACAATATTGCACTGCTTCTCTCATCCTACAGCCTGCCGCTCGCTGTGTCGAAAATGGTTTCCGCGAGACTTGCGGGAAAGCAGTACCGGAACGCAGCGAGAATCTTACGCGCGGCGCTCTGTTATGCCACCATCGTGGGTGCCTTTGCGGCTGCGGTGATCTGGTTCGGTGCTGATTTCTTCGCGAAAGACGTATTTTTTATGCCCTATGCGGCATTCGCGCTAAGGACATTAGCCCCGACGGTATGGATCATGGCCTATCTCGGCGTGTTCCGCGGATATTTCCAGGGACAGGGCACCATGGTGCCCACCGCCTTTTCCCAGGTCTTTGAGCAGATCGTAAATGCCATCGTCAGCGTTGCGGCGGGAAGCTTCCTCTTTAACGAGGCGTTAAAGACAGAAGTGTTAAAGAATCAGACGGGAGACGGATATTCCAACGCCTGGGGCGCTGCCGGCGGCACCATCGGTACAGGTGCGGGCGCGTTTACCGCATTGATCTTCCTGCTGTTTTTATTTGCAGCCTGCGCAAAGATGAGAAAGCGCCAGATCAGGAGAGACCAGACGGAGATCCCGGAGAGCTACAGGGACATCACAAGAATCCTGTTCTTCACGGTAGTTCCGGTCATCTTGAGCTCCGCGATCTACAACTTAAACAGCGTGCTGGACAACGGAATCCTTGCGTACAATTTTAAGACTCTCGGACAGGGGGATGAGTTTGCCTCCATTTGGGGTGTGTATACAGGAAAATACCATCTGCTGATCAACGTGCCGATGGCGATCTCAAATGCCCTTTCTTCCTCGCTGATCCCGTCCGTATCAAGGGCGGTGGCTATGGGAGATAAGAAACTTGTGAGAGAGCGCGTGGCATCCGCGATCCGGTTCTCCTGTATCGTTGCGATCCCGTCTACGGTGGGACTCACGGTGCTTGCGGGACCGGTAAACAACCTTTTGTTCTCCGGGGATAATTCCCTGGCGATCCGGATGACGATTTACGGTTCCCTTGCGGTGGTATTCTACTCCGTGTCCACGGTCACAAACGCGATCCTTCAGGGCATCGATAAAATGCGCCTTCCGATCTTCCACGCGGTGATCTCCCTGGTGCTTCACCTGATCGCCCTGGAGATCATGGCTCTCGGATTCCACATGGGAATCTACAGCATGGTATTCGCGAATATCCTGTTCGCGCTCTTCATGGTCTTGATGAACGCGAGATCAATCCGGAAGCTTCTCGGCTACCGGCAGGAGATGAAGAAAACGGTGATCATTCCGGTGATCGCCTCCGCGGTGATGGGAATCTTCACCTTCGGTTCCTACCAGCTCGCGCATCTCGCGGTGAAGAGCAACGCGATTTCTACGTTGTTTGCGATGATGATCGCAGTAGTTGTTTATGGCGTGCTGCTTATTAAGCTTGGGGCATTGTCCGCGGCAGAGTTAAAGACGATGCCGGGCGGAACGAAGCTCCTGAGAGTGTTCAGAAAACTGCATCTGATGCAGAGGCGGAAAGTACAGAAATAAACCGTGACAGCTGACTGTCAGTGCATGAACAAAAATTTGGTTTTTTATGTGTTTAAAAATAGAAAAGAAAGCAGATAATACTTTCAAAGGAGGAATATTCCTATGAAAAAGTATGTATCCTGCTTTCTTTTCTTTTTCTTACTGACATCCGCGAGCTTGATCACATTGTTTCTCATGACGGTCGGGGAGGAAGCCCAGAGGGCGGAAGAGGTACAGATGCAGGAATCTGTGGAGGAACCGGTATTTGCGAAGGAGACAAAAGAGGAGATCCATGTGGTCTTGAATATGGAGCAGGTTGAAAATCAGACCGTGGCGGAGGATGAGGAACGGTATTTCCTTGTGGCGGAGGAAGGTTATCTCATCGTTTATGATAAAGGACAGGAGACCACAGACCTCTTCACCCATATGCCCCTGGCGGAATTCCCGGCGGAGGAGCAGGAGCGGCTGATGACGGGGATCTGGTTTCCGACAATGGCTGAAATTTTCAGTTATCTGGAGTCTTACAGCAGTTAAAATTCCGCCCGGAAAGTCAATTTGAGGTACTTTTTGCCTGAAATGGGTAAGATGCGGGACAGTTACTACTTGAAATTTTTGCGTCAGGTCGATATACTAGTATAAAAATTGTGTAATTGCCTGGCAGGTCTGCGCATTTGCTGCGCTGACCGTGAGAAAACTTGGCGGCGGAAAGCAAAAATCCTATCGGCGAAGCCGAGCTGGAATGGATTTTGCACGTAACTGTGAGGGTACTGAACAGTTACGAAATTGTTTGATACTGGGGTAGAAGACTTAAAGTCTGGAAATCGGTCTCAGATCACAGGAAAAACCGGAGACAGGGAGAAAAAGAATGGCGGAGAACTTTAGAGGACGGAAAGGAATCATTATCGGCGGCGGCGCATCGGGACTTATGGCTGCGATCACGGCGGCAGAGCAGGGCGCGGCTGTTACAGTAATCGAGCACACGGCCCGTCCGGGAAAGAAGATCCTGTCCACAGGAAACGGAAAATGCAACCTGACGAACCTCTATATGGATCCGTCCTTCTACCGGAGCGATGAAAAGGGCTTTTGGGGGACTGCGATCCGAAATTTCCCGCCGAAGGCAGCAGTCGCGTTCTTTCGGAATCTCGGAGTCCTGACCATGGACCGCGGCGGATATGTCTACCCTATGTCCGGTCAGGCGCAGACGGTTCTGGATGCACTTTTAAGGGGTGCGAAAAGAGCCGGCGTTAAGATCGTCACCGGGTGCGAAGTGGAAAAGGCGGGAAGAAAAAAAGAACACTTTGAGGTCACAACGAATCTGGGAACCTTCACAGGGGATTTCCTGATCCTCGCCTGTGGATCGAAGGCAGCAAAGGCTACCGGATCCGACGGCAGCGGCTATGAGCTGGCGAAGCAGTTCGGACACCGGATCATAAAGCCTCTCCCGGCGCTCGTACAGCTCCGCTGTGAGGGAGATCTTCTCCCAAAAGCGTCCGGTGTCCGGGTGGATGCCCTTGTGAGCATCCAGACGGCGGATGGAAAGACGGCAGCAAAGGACCGCGGGGAACTGCAGATTACAGACTACGGAATCTCCGGCATTCCGGTATTTCAGGTGAGCCGGTACGCCGCAAAACTGCTGGACCAGAAAAAGAAAGTTCTGGCATCTTTAAACTTTCTGCCGGATCTTGATGAGACGAAGGTCCGGTATCTCTTGAGAGAACAGCGGGAAGTCCTTTCCGGGGAAACGGCGGAGGACTTTTTAAGCGGTATTTTTAATAAGAAATTAGCGTCGGTGCTTTTGAAGGCGGCGAAGATCCAGACGGACAAAAAAGCGGGTCTTCTGACATCGGAGGAGCTGGAACGTCTGGGTGCCACGATCCGGGAATTTAAGATCCCGGTGAAGGAGACAAATCCCTTTGAACAGGCCCAGATCTGCACCGGTGGTGTCGACACGGCAGAGATAGAAGCGGAGACCATGCAGTCGAAACGTGTTCCCGGCCTTTATATAGTCGGGGAGCTCTTGGATGTAGATGGAATCTGCGGCGGATATAATTTACAGTGGGCATGGTCCTCCGGGTACGCAGCCGGATGCCATGCGGCAGCAGGAATCGTTCCCGGGTATTTAAAAAACAGCCGTGCAGCAGGAAAAACGATGACGTTTTCCGGTGCGGAGGGAAACAGGACCCAGGGAAAACAGGAAAGGAAAAAACATACATATGATCCGGATCAATCAGCTCACACTTCCCGTGGACCACGGGGAAGAGGCCATAAAGAAAAAGGCGGCAAAGCTTCTAAAAGTCGATGAATCGGCGATCGGGGAGATCAGGATTGTCCACAGATCCATCGATGCGAGAAAGAAGCCACAGCTGTTATTCAGCTATATCGTAGATGTGATGCTCGCGAACAGTAAAAAAGAAGGTACTGTCATCAAAAAGGCGGCTAACCAGAACATCCGGGCCGAAGGCTCCCGTCCATATGCGTACCCGGAGCACGGAACTGCGGAAATGAAAAAGCGCCCGGTGATCATCGGCGCCGGTCCTGCCGGAATGTTCGCGGCCCTGGCACTCTCCGAGAACGGCTGCGCTCCGATCCTTTTGGAGCAGGGAGATGCCGTGGAGGAGAGGACGAAAAGAGTAGAAGATTTCTGGAAGAACGGGGATGAGGCCCTGGATATCCGATCCAACGTTCAGTTCGGAGAGGGCGGAGCCGGAACATTCTCCGACGGAAAGTTAAATACACTGGTAAAGGATACCTCGGGAAGAAACGGGAAAGTTCTCTCCACGTTTGTGGAGATGGGAGCCGATCCTTCGATCCTTTACGACCATGCCCCACATATCGGAACAGATGTGCTGCGGGATGTGGTTAAAAATATAAGAAACCGGATCATCGCCGGCGGCGGAGAGGTGCATTTCCGGACGGAAGTCACGAAAATTCTGGAAGAAAATGGAAGAGTCACCGGTGTGATGACTGCAGATGGCGCTGTGGTCGAGACAGATCATGTGATCCTGTCCGTAGGACATAGTGCGAGAGACCTGTTCGCGGAGCTTGATCGGATGAAGGTCTTTATGGAACCGAAGCCGTTCGCGGTGGGACTCCGGATCCAGCACCCCCAGGCGCAGATCAATAAGAACCAGTATGGAATGGAGGACGCCGGAAAGCTCGGAGCGGCGCCCTATAAAGTGACGGCAAAGACCACCAGCGGCCGCGGTGTGTATTCATTCTGCATGTGCCCGGGCGGAATGGTGGTGAACGCGTCCTCAGAAAAGGGACATCTCGCTGTCAATGGAATGAGTAATTTTAAGAGAGACAGCGGTATCGCGAACAGTGCCCTGATCGTGGCCATCACCCCGGCGGATTTCCCGGAAGCAGGACCTTTGGGCGGCATCGCGTTCCAGAGAAGCCTGGAAGAGCGTGCGTTCGCCCTCGGCGGAGGAAAGATCCCGATCCAGCTCTACGGCGATTTCGCCGCGAACCGACCGACGGTGGCCCTGGGAGACGTAGATCCTGTATTTTGCGGAGGTTTCTCCTTCGCAAACTTGCGGGAGCTGATGCCAGAGGCCTTAAACGGAGCGTTTCTGGAAGGAATGGAACAGTTTGGAAGACGGATCAAAGGGTTTGACCGTGCCGACGCTGTCCTTGCGGGAATTGAGAGCCGTACGTCATCACCGCTCAGGATCTGCCGCGATGAGAGCCTTCAGAGCAGTTTGAAAGGGCTTTATCCATGCGGCGAGGGAGCCGGGTACGCCGGGGGGATCACATCGGCGGCCATGGACGGCTTGAAGGTTGCGGAAGAGATCATAAAGCGATATGCGGCGGCTGAGTAGTTAAACGTAAACAGTCAGCAGTGCGTTAAATAGCACTGAGGATTCCGCTGAAAGGAGACTTTTCATATGACAGAGAGAGAATTATTAAAAGATAAAAAGAGAATCGTGATCAAGATCGGATCTTCTTCACTGACACACGCGGAGACAGGCGATCTGAATCTTGCAAAGATCGAGAAGCTTGTCCGCATCATCAGTGACATGAGAGGCATGGGAAAAGAAGTGATCCTTGTTTCCTCCGGTGCCATCGCCACAGGACGCCAGACTCTCGGCGGAAAGAAACCGGAGACGGTTGCCGAGAAACAGGCATACGCAGCTGTGGGCCAGGCACGTCTCATGATGGTGTACCAGAAGCTTTTCTCCGAGTACAACCAGACTGCGGCACAGATCCTGATCACTAAGGCGACGATCCTGGATGATACCTCCCGCACGAACGCGAAGAACACGTTCAATGAACTTTTAAAGCTCGGAACGGTGCCGATCGTAAATGAGAACGATACCGTATCTACATATGAAATTAAATTCGGTGATAACGACAGACTGTCTGCCATCGTTGCAGCCCTCGTGGAAGGCGACCTGCTATTCCTTCTCTCCGATATCGACGGCCTTTACACCGACGATCCGAAGAAAAACCCGGACGCGAAGTTCATCAGCCAGGTGGATGATCTTACCGATGAATTTATGGCTATGGGTAAGGGAACCACAGGAAGTGACGTGGGAACCGGTGGAATGGCGACGAAGCTCCATGCGGCAAAGATCGCGACGGAGAGCGGAGCCGACATGGTGATCGCCAACGCGGACGATCTGGAAGTTATGTGGCGGATCTTAAAGGGTGAGGAGATCGGAACGCTCTTTAAAGCGAATAAGAGCAGTGAATTTGCGCTGTTGGATTATATCCAGAGCATTCACGCGTAATATGGGCTCTGAAAAGAAACTGAGAGGACAAGAGAAACAAATATGAAACAGGAACAGATCGACAGAATCAATGAGCTTTACCATAAATCCCAGGCCGTAGGACTTACGGACGCGGAAAAAGAGGAACAGGCAGCTTTGAGAAAACAGTATGTTGCCGATATCAAGGCGAGCCTCAGAGGCCATTTAAACAATATCTCCATCGTTGAGAAGGATGGCTCCGTGACAGATCTTGGAAAGAAATACGGAAATGTTGGAAAAACAGAAAGCTGATCTTAGAAAAGAAATACGAGGCCAGTTAAGGTTACTGCCGGAGGAAGAAAAAGAGATCCTGGATCGCCAGATCGCGGAGCGGGTCCTGACTCTTCCCGCGGTCACTGATGCCGGGGCAGTTTACGGATATGCGTCTTTAAACTGGGAGACTGGGACTGCGGAGATCTTAAAAGAGCTTTGGAAGAAAAAATGCATTGTCTGCCTTCCAAGAGTCATGGGTGAGACAATGGAGTTTTTCGTGACTGACTCAGAGGATGATCTCACTGAGGGCGCGTTTCACATTATGGAGCCTAAGAACGGATGCCGGAGCGCAGAGGAGTACCATTCGGAAATAGCTTCGGAAAAGATGGACCAGGAATTTCATCAGAAATCCAGGTATATTTTTTCGACAGCACCGATCCTGGTGCCGGGCATGGGATTTACGGAAAACGGCGTCCGCCTTGGAAAAGGCGGCGGATATTATGACCGGTATCTGGAGACGCATCCCGGTCATAAGACCATTGCCCTGGCATACGAGTTCCAGATCCTTCATGAGCTCCCGGCGGAGCCGTATGACAAGAGCGTGGATATGATCGTGACAGAAAAACGGGTGATCCGGTGCAGCATTAAGTAACAACATACAGACTGACATTTTTTGGACAGAAAATACCGTATGATACATTGCATGATCAGGCTCATAAATCAGGGAGGAAACAGCCATGTTAATAGAAATCGGACAGAAAGCAAAAGAAACTTCCTATATCCTCGGAAAAATGGGGACAGACTTAAAGAACGCGGGACTTCTGGCTGCGGCCCAGGAGATCTTGGATGAAGAGGATGAGATCTTAAAAGCCAACGCGGCAGATGTCGCAAAAGCGAAAGAAAGAGGAATGGCTCCGGGACTTGTGGACCGCCTGGAGCTGAACCACAAGCGGATCGAGGGAATCGTGGAGGGCATGCGCCAGGTCGTAGGTCTCGAGGATCCGGTGGGAGAGGTGATCTCCATGAAGAGGCGCCCGAACGGCCTCCTGATCGGCCAGAAACGGGTGCCCTTCGGTGTTATCGGAATCATCTACGAGGCGAGACCGAACGTTACGGCAGATGCCTTTGCGCTCTGCTTTAAGACGGGAAATGCTGTGATCCTTCGCGGCGGCAGCGACGCGCTGGAATCCAACAAAGCCATCGTAACAGCGATCAGGAATGGTTTAAAGAAGGAAGGAATCCCGGAGGATGCCATCTCCCTGATTGAGGACACAAGCCATGAGACCGCGAGAGAGTTCATGCGGATGAACGGATATCTCGATGTCCTGATCCCGAGAGGCGGGGCAGGTCTGATCCGTACCGTTGTGGAGAACAGCACGGTTCCGGTGATCGAGACGGGTACCGGAAACTGTCATATCTATGTGGACGAGAGCGCGGATTTCGATATGGCGTTAGATATCATCTTTAATGCGAAGACCCAGAGGATCGGTGTCTGCAACGCCTGCGAATCCACCTTGGTACATAGAAAGATCGCAAAGGAATTCCTGCCGCTGATGAAAAAGCGTCTCGATGAGAAAAACGTGGAGATACGCGCTGACGAGGGGGCCCGCTCCATCGTGCCGGAATTTACGGCGGCTACAGAGGAAGACTGGGGAAAAGAGTACCTGGATTATATTCTTTCCTGCAAGATCGTGGACTCCGTGGATGAGGCTATCGCCCATATCAACCGGTACAATACGGGACATTCCGAGGCCATCGTGACAAAGGACTACGAGAACGCCCAGAAATTCTTAAATGAGGTGGATGCGGCGGCAGTTTATGTCAATGCCTCCACGAGATTTACTGACGGATTTGAGTTCGGCTTCGGCGCTGAGATCGGTATCAGCACCCAGAAGCTCCATGCGAGAGGACCGATGGGACTTCTGGCGCTGACATCCACGAAGTATATTATTTACGGGGATGGACAGATCCGCAAATAGAAATACAGGCTGTAAAGCATTCCGGCGGATTTCCGCTGATGTTGGTCATGGGCGGAGAAGTAAAAAACAACGTAACTGTTCAGTAGGTCTGCGCACTTGCTGCGCTGACCGTAAGAAAACATAGGCTGGAAGGCAAAAATCCCATCAGCGAAGCTGATCTGGAATGGATTTTTGCACGTAACTATGAAGGTACTGAATAGCTACAAAACAACAAGGTTGCATTTTCGGGGAATCTTGGGTATAATCATTCGGGACAGTTCAGCCAGGGACGTTTATGCCAAAAAGAGAACGGCTGAACATAAAGGTTTATAAAAATAGTTGGAGAAATATCAGAATGACAGATAAAAATATTATCGCAGGTGCCCCGACAGAGGAACCTGCGAGACAGCAGTACTTTATGGAACAGGTGAAGAAGCTCGTGGAGGCGGAGAGCGCGAAAAAAGGCCGTCCGCTCACCTGTTTTATCAACACCTTCGGGTGCCAGATGAATGCCAGAGACTCCGAAAAACTCCTTGGAATCTTAAAGGAAGCCGGTTATGAGGAGGGAACCGATGAGAATTCAGATTTCGTCCTCTACAATACATGCACCGTTCGTGAGAACGCGAACTTAAAGGTTTATGGCCGCCTTGGATATTTAAGCGGTGTAAAGAGAAAGAACCCGGATATGATGATCGCCCTCTGCGGCTGCATGATGCAGGAGCCGGAGGTAGTCGCAAAGATCAAGAAGAGCTACCGCCATGTGGATCTGATCTTCGGAACCCACAATATCTTCAAGCTTGCGGAGCTGCTCTACGAGCGCTTCCTGGAGAAGAAGATGGTGGTCGATGTATGGGAAGGAACAAACGAGATCGTGGAGGAACTCCCGATCGAGAGAAAGTATCCGTTCAAATCTGGTGTCAACATCATGTTCGGCTGCAACAACTTCTGCAGCTACTGTATCGTGCCGTATGTGCGCGGACGCGAGAGAAGCAGGGAGCCGGAAGATATTATCAAGGAGATCGAGGGTCTTGTAGCTGACGGTGTCGTGGAAGTCATGCTTCTGGGACAGAACGTCAACTCCTACGGAAAGAACCTGGAACAGCCAATCACGTTCGCGGAGCTCCTTAGAAGAGTGGAAAAGATCGAGGGACTTGAGCGGATCCGCTTCATGACTTCCCATCCGAAGGATCTCTCCGATGAACTCATCGAGACCATGAAGAACTCCAAAAAGATCTGCAGCCATTTGCATCTTCCGCTTCAGTCTGGCAGCAGTGAGATCTTGAAGAGAATGAACCGCAAATACTCGAAGGAACAGTACCTCGCCCTGGTGGAGAAGCTCCGTGCGGCGATGCCGGATATTTCCCTGACCACCGATATCATCGTGGGATTCCCGGGAGAGACAGAGGAGGACTTCGAGGAGACCATGGATGTGGTGAGAAAAGTGCGTTACGACAGTGCTTTCACCTTCATCTACTCCAAACGTACCGGAACACCGGCGGCTGCTATGCCAAACCAGGTTCCGGAGGACGTGGTAAAGAACCGTTTCGACCGCCTGCTCAAGGAGGTCCAGGACATCGCGGCTGAGGTCATAAAGCGCCACGAGGGAACAGTACAAAAAGTCCTTGTGGAGGAGATCGATACTCACGAGGCAGGCTTTGTGACAGGAAGACTTTCCAACAACACAGTCGTACATTTCGCCGGGGATGCGTCCCTGATCGGAAAGATCGTGGATGTCTCCTTGGACGAGGCAAAGGGATTCTACTATATGGGATCTCTCGTAAAATAAGAGAAAAACTATGTGACGCCCGGAGCCGAGTGCTTCGGGCGCTGTGGGCATGTTAAGGAATAGGAGAAAAGACGTGGGACAGATTTCACCAATGATGACACATTATCTCGAGACAAAAAAACAGTATCCGGACTGTATTCTTTTTTACCGGTTGGGTGATTTCTACGAGATGTTTTTCGAGGATGCCAAGACGGTTTCAAGAGAACTGGAACTGACACTGACGGGAAAGGACTGCGGTCTGGAAGAGCGGGCACCGATGTGCGGCGTTCCATTCCACGCGGTGGAAGGTTATCTCACGAGACTCGTCCAGAAAGGTTATAAGGTCGCTATCGCGGAGCAGATGGAGGATCCGAAGCTCGCAAAGGGTCTTGTAAAGCGCGAAGTCATCCGCGTTGTGACACCGGGAACCATAACGAGCTCCCAGGCCCTGGATGAGACAAAGAACAACTACCTGATGGCAGTTGTGTATACCGGAAACAATTATGGGATTGCGACGGTCGACATCACGACCGGCGATTTTTTTGTTACGGAGGTGACAAGTGAGCGGGCGCTGTTAGACGAGATCAATAAGTTCACACCGTCGGAGCTCGTGTGCAATGAGGCACTCTTTATGTCAGGCCTGGACATGAATGAGTTAAAGGAACGGCATCATTTTGCCGTGACCGCTCTGGAAAACAGGTTTTTCTCGGACGATGACTGCAGAAAGATCTTAAAGGAGCACTTCCATGTGATGAGTCTGGAGGGGTTGGGCCTGGGCGATTACGAGAACGGAATGATCGCCTCCGGTGCTGTTCTTCAGTACCTCTATGAGACGCAGAAGAATGACCTGTCCCATCTGACGAAGATCACACCGTATACGACAGGTCAGTTCATGATGATCGACACCTCCACGAGACGAAATCTGGAGTTAGTTGAGACCTTAAGGGAAAAACAGAAGCGCGGATCCCTGCTCTGGGTTCTCGATAAGACAAAGACGGCCATGGGAGCGAGACTTCTCCGTTCTTTTATTGAACAGCCGCTGATCGATAAAGAGGAGATCGAGCGCCGTCAGCAGGCCATCGAGGAACTGAACATGAACTATATTTCCAGGGAGG
>OBVC01000442.1_pt1 | contig 20656 bp, 17 predicted proteins | sample 1494991 | NCBI WGS metagenome assembly OBVC01 (sample SAMEA2579955, study PRJEB22360) | human gut metagenome
CCGAATTCAAGCCCGGGCCCGGGGCGGCGGCTACGGCCGCCGTGCCTCCTTCGAGCGCAGCCATGCGCTCTTCGAGAACCGAGGTCGTGGGATTGCTCAGACGGGTGTAGATGTTGCCCTCTTCGCGCAGGGCGAAGCGGGCCGCGCCCTGTTCGGCGCTGTCGAAAACATAGGACGTGGTCTGGTAGATCGGCAGTGCGCGCGAACCGGTCACGGGATCGGGCTGCTGGCCTGCGTGTACCTGCAGCGTTTCGAATCGGTAGTTTTTCGGAGTCATATTTCGCTGTTTGTTCGTTACAAAAAAATCCGACCTCAAAGGAAGCCGGATTGTGTCGTTCGTGCATATGGAAAGGTTACACCCGGCGGAATCGGCTGCGCATGCACATCATACCCATGGTCATCATACCGCGGAGTGTTCCGCGGTACGTGCTGTCGTATGTGTTCATTGCAGTCATTTCAACTTCGGATCTGTTTCCAATGGTGCAAATATAGCGGTTTTTTTGAGTTTTACGCTCGCCGCGGGATATTTTTTTGGAAAAGCCTTTCCCGCGGTCGGAATTTTGCATGCCAAAGATGCGATTGCGACCCGTTTTGTTAAATAAATGAGCGGAAATGATTTGGAATTGAAAATAATGTTTATCTTTGTCTCGAAGAATGTGCGCAATGCACAAGGGATAGACTAAAATTATCAGATTTATGAAACGACTTTTCGCTGTCGCATTGTTTGCGACAACGTTTTTGGCTATTTCATGCCAAAAAGAGACAAGCGAAGGCGAAGGCGGCGGACAGCAGCCCGTTGCTGCCGTGCCTGCGGACTTCGATTGGAAAATGACGCGCGACGTATCGGCTGCGGTCGGTATGCCGAGCGTCAGCGGACTCGCTCCCGACTATGCCGTCGTACGCATTTATTCGTCGCCCGTGCTGGCCGACGGAAATATCGTTGCGATGGGTGTCGTAAAGGCTTCGCAGCCTGTTTTCTCGACGGCCATGACGCTGCCCGCCGGGGTCAGGAACCTTTATGTGCAGACTACCCTGCCCGACGGTACCGTGTCGGTCAGCATGCAGCCGGTTTCCGCGGCACTCAACGTTGCGGGCACCGTAATGAAAAGCGCTGAAGCGCCGAAAATCCGCATTTCCGCGGCTACACGCAGCGAAAGCTCGTCGATGCCCGGCTATCCGACGCTGTCGGTCAAGGCGGAAAGCGACTTCGCCGAGGGTGCCGTTATCCGCCAGACGCCGGCGGGCAATATCGACCTCGGAGCCAGCTGGATCGCCAAACCCTATGCCGCGGCGGCGGAATATTACATTCCCGCGGGCGCCGAGATTACGGGCAATATCAATTTGAACGGCAAGTTCTCGCCCCATTCCGCTCCGGTTCTCTACGTGGCGGGCAAACTGACGCTCGACACGTCGGTTACCGTCGGGCAGGCGACGCTTGCGGTGCTTCCGGGCGGCGAGGTATATATCAAGGAGGCGAAAGCCAACCTCCAGCAGAATGCGGTCAATCCGGCGATCTATGTATTCGAGGGCGGTACTTTTACGACCGACAAGACGAGTTTCTCCTGCAAGACCGTCGTCAACGAAGGCACGTTCGTTGTCAACGGACTGTTCAACGTCAACACCTCCTGCGAGTTCTACAACGGAGCGACGGCCGTATTGCAGGCGGGTGAAGTCGAGGTCACCAACAAGGCGAAGCTCTACAACGACGGAAAGATCGAAAGCGCCGATTTCCAGCTCAACACCTATGCCGAGCTTCACAACTGCGAGAACGGCACGGTTGCCATTGATGGGACCTTCTACGTGACCAACTATTCGGTGACCTACCAGAAAGGTGTGGCCCGGATGGATAGGCTCGAAGCCCGCGGCGGCGGTACGCTCTACGTGAACTGCCATACCGCAGCGGACGACGTCATTGCCGAAGGGGCGAAGTTCTACATCGCTTCGGGTTCGGGTCTCGACGCCGGAACGGTCTATTTCAACAGCAGTACGGAGCTGTATGCCGCAGCCGGCTCGATCTTCTCGATGGACGAGTACAATGCGAGCAGATCGGGCGGCAACGTGCGCATCGTCAGTCAGGCGCAGGCCGACCAGCCGATGGCCGTGGTCGTGATCCGGGAGAAGGGCGTCAGCTCGCGTTATTACGGCACCAAGTTCGAGGGTCTTATGGAGGTCGTCTACGACAATGCGGCCGATGCGAAATACGTCATCGACGCCGGCAGCCTGATTGACGGCGCCGTGATGCGCGACAGGCAGACGGTCGTGATTACCGGGAGCAAATGCAACGGAGGCAAGGAGCCTGTGACTCCCGACCCGGAGCCGGAACCCGAAATCATCGAGGTGATCGGTGCGCCCTACACCTATTGTTTCGAGGACGGCTGGCCGTGGATCGGCGATTACGATATGAACGACGTGGTCGTCGTGACCGGCATCGACCGGCTCGTGAACAAGGAAAGCGGCAAGGTGGGTTCCATCCGCATCAACTGGGAGCTGAAAGCCGCCGGCGCCGCGCACCTCAATGCGTTCGCCGTGCAACTGGACAAGGTCGCCGCTTCGCAGGTCGCCAGTGTCGAGACGACGAACACGGCCTTCGGCAAGGGGGCATTCGCTGGACCGGGTCTCGAATCCGGCAACGAATATGCCGTCATTCCGCTCTTCAACACCGCGCAGGAGATTCTCGGCGAAGGCACCTACATCAATACCTCCAAAGGTACGGCGCCCGTTCCGACCGTGAAGCATACGACGACCGTGACTTTCATCCGGCCCGTCGATCCGGCTGCGGTGCTGGAATCGGCCGTCAACGCCTTTATCGTCGTCAATTCGAAGAGTTCGGGCGTATTCAGCCGCGATACCGAGGTGCATATGCCGACCTACAAGCCGACCGGATTCGCGGTCGTTTCGGGCAATACGTTCACCGAAGCCGAGCCTTACAAATACTTCGTGTCGAAGGGAACGGGTATGAAGGACAACTACATGATGTGGGCGCTGATGATTCCGGGCGAGTTCCGCTACCCTGCCGAGCGCAAGGACATCCGCACCGCCTATACCTATTTCAACGCATGGGCCGCATCGGGCGGCGCCCAGCACGTGGATTGGTACGAGGACGAAGCCGACGAGGATATGCTCTATTAAAGATTCGTATCGGTTATTCCGAACCGCAAGGCCGCAGGTTTTTCCTGCGGCCTTGTTTTGTGTGGGGAGTTCTCCTTCTCCTTCTCCTTCTCCTTCTCCTTCTCCTTCTCCTTCTCCTTCTCCTTCTCCTTCTCCGCTATTGAACCGCCGAAAAAAACACTCCGCAACCAGCGGTTGCGGAGTGTTTTGATATTGGAAAATACGAATTATCGTTTTTTGTCGATGAGTTCGATGCCCTGCCGGGTCGCCGCGCCGCGCAGAATCGTTCGGCAAAAGAGGTAAACCTCCTCTCGCGTGGCGTTGTTGAGCCGCAGTTCCAGAATCGTCTCCAGTATGCGGTCCGCAAAACCTGCGGCTTCGATTTCGGGAAGCAGCAACCCCTCCTCCTTGCTGGCTTCGAGGTGGTGTGCCAGTTCGCGGCGCCAGAACTCGCGGTGTTCGTCGAAATGGTCCGCATAAATTATTTTATGGCGCAGGTCCGACAAGAAACTGCTTTCGACCATGTAGAGGTTGGCGATATATTCGTACGCCAGCTTGAAAGTCCGCTGCAAGGCATTGCCGCTGCGCCGTTTCCGGTACGTTGCAATGCGTGCGCGCTGCTGGCTGCTCATAGAGTCGAGACAGGAGCTTATCAACTCGTCTTTATCTGCGAACATTTCATACAGGGTGCGCTTGGAGATACCCAGCGTCTGGACGATCTCATCCACCCGGACGGCACGGATGCCGTTCCGGGCGATGAGAGTCTGCGTAATGCGGATGATCTCCTCCTTGGTCGCTCCCCGCTTCATTATTTCGCCTCCTCAGCCATGTCACGACCGCCGCCGAGAGCCTGATAGAGGTTCACGACGCCTTGTATTTCGTCGAAGCGGTCGGCTATCTGAGACAGCTGGGCCGAAAGCAGCGACTGCTGGGCGGTCAGCACTTCCAGATAGGTCGTGCTGCTATGCTTCATCAGCAGTTCCGTGCTCTCCACGGCGCGCTCCAGCGCCTCGATCTGCTGTACCCGCAGATCGGCCTTCGCGCGGGCCGACTGACACTGCGTAAGGGCGTTGTTCACCTCGGCGCCGGCGTTGAGCAGCGCCTGCTGGAACGCCAGCTTGGTCTCCTCCTGCTGTGCCTTGGCGATCTTCACGCGGGCGCGGTTGGCATTGGCGTTGAAGATCGGCTGCAGAAGCGATGCCGCTGCCGACCAAAGGATCTTGCCGGGATCTTTGATCCCCATGCCGCTGTTGTTGGTCCATCCGAGCGTGCCGCTCAGTGTGATCGTGGGATAAAGGGCTGAGCGTGCTTCGCTGGTGGCGTAGTAAGACTGCATGAGCGAATACTCGGCGCTGCGGATGTCGGGACGGTTCGAAAGCATCTGCACGGGCACGCCCACCGTCAGGTCGTCGGGCAGCCGCTGTCCTTCGAGCCGGCCGCGCTCGATCTGGTGCGGGCCTTCGGCCAGCAGCGTGCAGAGACTGTTCTCGGCCATACGGATCTGGTATTGCAGATCGTGCAGCGACGCTTCGATCGAAAGACAGGTGCCTTCGTACTGGGCGACGGCGGCTTCGTTGGCCATGCCGGCCTCCTTCATCGCCCGCATCGTGCGCACGCTCTCGCGCCATTTCACGGCGGTCTGCTCGGTTACCTCATATTGCCCGTCGAGCATCAGCAGCGTGTAATAGAGGTTTGCAATGCCTGAGATCAGCTGCGTCTTCACGGCCTGCTCGTACTCCCGGCTCTGGGCGTAGAGCGCTTTGGCTTTGCGCTTGGCATTGGTCAGACCGTTGAAAATGTCGATCTGCCAGCTTGCCGTCACGGGAATGTTGTAGGTTTTCGACGGCGTCGCCCAGTCGAAACTGCTCAGGTTGCCCTGCGGTGCGAAGTTGAACGACGGCAGGTAAGCCAGACGCGCCGATTTAAGCGTCGCCTCGGCCTCCTTTACCCGCCACTGCGCCGACTGCAGGTCGGTGTTGTTCTCCAGTCCCTGCCGGATAAGCGTCTGCAGGTAGGGATCGGAGAACATCTCTTCCCAGCCGATATTGCCGATCGTCATCGTATCGGCGGTTTCGGCCGTGCCGTAGAGTCCGTCGGTTTTCACTTCGGGACGCGTATAGGGCTTGTAGATGCCGCAGCCGGTCATGGCCGCTGCGGCCAGTATGATAATAAGCTTTTTCATCTTGTTACTCTTTCTCGTTTTTACACTCCTCCAGCTCGGCGCGCACGGCCCACTGCGGATCGGGATCGAACTCCAGCGGCTTGACCTTCTCCTGCAGGGTCTGGAAGACGATGAACAGCGTCGGTACGAGGAACAGCAGCGCCAGCGTTCCGACGATCATACCTCCCACGACACCCGAACCGAGGGTGGAGTTGCCGTTGGCGCCCACACCGTGCGAGAACACCAGCGGAATCATACCGAATACGCAGGTGAGGACGGTCATCAGGATAGGACGGAGACGGGCCTTGGCGGCGGATACGGCGGCCTGCGTGAGGCTCATGCCCGCGGCGCGGCGGTCGGCGGCGTACTCCGTAATCAGGATGGCGGTCTTCGAAAGCAGACCGATCAGCATGATGATACCCGTCTGCAGGTAAATATTGTTCTCCAGCCCCATCATCTTGGCGAAGAGGAACGAACCAAGCAGACCGCACGGCACGGAGAGAATGACGGCGAACGGAATCAGGAAGCTCTCGTACAGAGCGCTCAGGATGAGGTAGATCAGCAGGAGACAGATGCCGAAGATGATCGTCGTGTTGCTGCCTGTCTGCGCCTCCTCGCGGGTGATGCCGTCGAAGTCGTAACCGTAGCCTTTCGGGAGCACCTGCGCCGCGACTTCCTGAATGGCGCGGATGGCGTCGCCCGACGAATATCCGTCGGCGGCGGTGCCGTTCACGGCGATCGAGCTGTACATGTTGAAGCGGTTGAGCACTTCGGAGCTGTAAACCCTCGTCAGATCCACGAACTGTCCCAGCGGAGCCATCTCCCCGTTGTTCGTACGCACGAAGACGTTATTGAGCGACTCGGTGTTGAGACGGTATTTCGGGTCGGACTGAATCGTCACATAGTACATCTTCGAGAAGCGGTTGACGTTCGAAACGTACTGGCCGCCGTAGTAACCCGAAAGCGTCGAGAGAATCGCGTTGGGCGATACGCCGGCGCGTTTGGCCTTCGCCGCGTCGATGCTTACGACGTACTGCGGGAAGTTGATGTTGAAGGTCGAGTAGGCCATTGCGATCTCCGGACGCTGGTTCAGCGCTCCGATGAACCGCAGGTAGATGTTGTAGAAGTCGGTCAGGCTGCCGTCCGACTTATCCTGCAGGTGCATGGAGAAGCCGGTCGAGGTGCCGTAACCCGAAATCATCGGCGGCGCCACGGCGAAGATCTGCGCGTTCTTGATATCGGCCGTGCGTCCGTAGATCTGACCGATGACCGCGTTTACCGCATCCGTTTTTTCGGGACGTTCCTCCCAATCCTTCAGCTTGATGATACACATACCGTAGGACGAACCCTGACCGGCGATCATACCGTATCCGGCCACCTGCATGAAGTCCCTGATCTGGGGAATGGCCTTGATGCGGGCGGAGACCTCTTCCATGACCTGATGCGTTTCGGCGAGCGAAGTGCCCGGAGCCGTCGTGACGTTGACCATGATCGTACCTTGGTCCTCGTCGGGCACCAGACCCGTCTTCGTGGTGTTCATCAGTAAGACAAGGGCGGCGAAGGCCAGTCCGAGCGTGGACCACATCAGCCATTTGTGCTTGATGAAGAGCAGTACTCCGTGCTTGTATTTGTTGATCATGGCGCTGAATCCGCTGTTGAAAGCCTTGCGGAAGCGTGCCGCGAAGTTGTCGCGCATTTCGCCGTTCTCGTCGAGATACGGTTTGAGGAGCAGTGCGCAGAGGGCCGGGGAGAGCGTAAGGGCGTTGATCGCCGAGATACCGACGGCCACGGCCATCGTGATACCGAACTGCGTGTAGAATACGCCCGACGTTCCGCCCATCATGGCTACGGGAATGAACACGGCCATGAAGACCAGCGTCGAGGTGATGATCGCCGAGGTGATACCCGACATGGCGTCGATGGTTGCCATATAGGAGGACTTATATCCCACGTCGAAACGCGCTTGGACAGCCTCCACCACGATAATGGCGTCGTCGACGACCGTACCGATGGCAAGGACGAGTGCGAAGAGCGTCAGCAGGTTGATCGAGAATCCGGCCACCGAGAGGAACGCGAAGGTTCCGACCAGCGCCACGAGGATCGAGATTGTGGGGATCAGCGTCGAGCGGATATCCTGCAGGAAGACGTATACCACGAGGATAACGAGCAGGATGGCTTCGATCAGCGTCTTGATCACTTCGTTGATCGAGGCGTAGAGGAAGTCGTTCACGCTCTGCAGGTGTGCGATGGCGACGCCTTTGGGCAGTTCGCTTTCGACCTCTTCGAGCAGTGCGTTGATCTCGTTGACGACCTGCGTGGCGTTCGAACCGGCGGTCTGGAAGACCATCGTGCTGACGCCCGGATGGCCGTTGGTGTAGCCCTTGTAGGCATAGGATTCGCTGCCCAGCTCGATGTCGGCGACGTCTTTCAGGTGCAGGATCGTACCGTCGGGTTGTGCGAGGAGTACGATTTCCCCGAATTCCTCCGGAGTCATCAGACGTCCGCGGTACTTCATTGTATACTGGAACGTGTTCTGCGAGTTTTCACCCAGCGTACCGGTTGCCGACTCGATGTTCTGCTCGGCGAGGGCCGCCGTTACGTCCGACGGGATGAGCTTGTACTGGGCCATCACGTCGGGCTTGAGCCAGATACGCATCGAGTAGTCGGCTCCCAGCGTGAAGGCTTCGCCGACGCCCGCGATACGGAGAACGCGCGGCTCGATGTTGATCTTCAGATAGTTCGACAGGAACGTCTCGTCGTAGGAGTCGTCGGGGCTGTAAAGCGAGAATATTTTCACCATGGAGGTCTGGCGCTTCATGGTGGTCACACCGATCTGCGTCACCTCCGAGGGCAGCTGTCCGGTAGCGCGCGATATTCGGTTCTGCACGTTGACGGCGGCCATGTCGGCATTGATTCCCTGACGGAAGTAAACCGTTACGGATGCGCTGCCGACTGCGGCGCTGGAGGTCATGTAGGTCATGTCCTCCACACCGTTGATAGCTTGTTCGAGCGGTACGATGACCGATTTCTGGATGGTCTCTGCGCTGGCTCCCGGATAGGAGGCGCGCACCATCACCGTCGGGGGAGCGATGTCGGGATACTGCTCGACGGGCAGCGTCGCGAGACCGATAAGACCGGCGATTACGATTACGATGGATATGACCGACGCCAGTACGGGTCGTTCGATAAAATGTTTCAGTGTCATAGGTTATTCCTCCTTTTCGGTTTGGGTTGCGGCCTCAGGAGCGGCCTGCGCTGCGGCGCCCTGTCCCTTGGCGACGATGGGCGTACCTTCGCGCAGCAGGCCCACGCCTTCGGCGACGATCACGTCGCCCGGTGTAAGTCCGGACTTGACGATATACTCTCTGCCGTTGTTGATCTTCTCCACGTCGATCATCGACGATGCGGCTTTGCCGTCCTCTACCTTATATACGTATACCTTGTTCTGCAGTTCGAAGGTCGCAACCTGCGGTACGACTACGCAGTCTTTGTGGATGTTGGGCACGATCACGCTGCCGGCGCCGCCGCTATGGAGCAGGCCGTCCGCATTGGGGAACACGGCGCGCAGCTGTACGCTGCCCGTCGAGGTGTCGATGACGCCGCTGATCGACTCGATGCGGCCCGTCCGGTCATAGACCGAACCGTCGTTGAGCACCAGCTGTACGTCGGGCATGTTCTTGAGCGTGTTGGCGATCGAACCGTACTGACGGGTCAGGTTGAGCAGCTGGTTCTCGGTCATCGAGAAGTAGACGTATACGTCCGAGTTGTCCGATACGGTCGTCAGCGGCTGCGGAATCGATGCGCTTACCAGCGCGCCGACACGGTACGGCAGCGTTCCCACCACGCCGTTGGCCGGAGCCTTCACGACCGTATAGGAGAGGTTGTTGGCGGCGTTTACGCGCTGCGCTTCGGCCTGCGCGAGCTGGGCCTTGGCAGTCAGCAGCGTGTTTTCGGCCGTCAGCAGGTCGTACTGCGAAACCACGTTCTTGGCGTAAAGCTCCTTTTTGCTGTCGTAGGTGAGCTGCGCCGTGGCTACGCCGGCTTTGGCAGCCGCCACGTTGGCTTCTGCGGTCTGCAGCGCCGCTTTGTACGGCACCTGATCTATGATGAAAAGGGGCTGGCCTTTCGAAACGGTCTGACCCTCGTTTACGCAGAGTTCGAAGATGGTTCCCGAAACCTGCGGATAGATGGCGATGTCCTGACGTCCGCGGATGGTCGCCGAGTAGTTGATCGGGATTTCGCGGTCGGTAGTGGCTATGGTCATCACGGCGTATTCCGCGGGGCCCATTGCCGTCGGTGCCTGTCCGCACGAAACGGCTGCCATGAAGCAGGCCATGACGGCTGCTTTCACAAATGTTTGCTTCATAATTCTCCTCTTTTTTAAACTAAAAAAACTTTTTACGGTGCAAAAGTACCGTAAAAAGGCCGACGATATGCCATTATATTGCGAACAGTGTTGGTGTTTTTCGGAACAAAATTTAGGAAATTAATGAAAAAAGCGTTAAATTTGTTCGAAAAAAGAATTGTTATGTCAGCGACTAACCCCATAATAACCACACCGGAAGAACAGTTCGTCGTCGGAGAGTCCGATTTCGCCTTTTTCGGCAATTATGCGAGCCGCTGCGAAGGCGGGGCGATCCTCTACTGCCGCAAGGGCAGCGCCGAGGCCACCGTGAACCAATATTGCGGTCAGGTGCGGCGCAACACGCTGATTCTGGTGCTGCCCGGCTCGCTGCTGATGCTGACCAACCGCACGGAGGATTTCCGGATGACCTTCTGCGCCTTCTCGCGGGACCTTTTCGCCGAAGCCGGCTTCCGTCTCGAACCGTCGTTTTTCAGGATGCTGCGCGAAAATCCGATCACCTATCCGCCCGCCCGCATCGTGGAAGGCGCCAGTACTTGGTTTCAGATGGCCGCATACACCTACCGCGACCGCAACAATGTGTTCCGCAATACGATTATCCGCAACCGCCTGCAGAACGTGCTGCTGGAGATTTACGACAAATTGCAGCGTTACGCCAACATGCAGCAGCAGACGCCCGAAACGACGACGCGCCAGACGGAGCTTTTCCACCGTTTCGTCGCGCTGGTGCACGAACACAGTTCGCAGCAGCGCGAGGTGTCGTTCTATGCCGACAAACTCTGCATTTCGACACGTTATCTCTCGACCATCGTGCGCAATATCGCGCATAGCTCGGCCAAGGAGTTCATCGACCGCTCGGTGCTGCTGGAGATCAAGATGCTCCTGCAGTCGACGGATCTGTCGGTGCAGGAGATCGCCTACCGCCTGCATTTTCCCGACCAGTCCTATCTGGGGCGTTATTTCAAGAAGCATACGGGCGAGTCTCCCACCGAGTACCGCAATACGAAAAAATAAGCTGCCCCGATACCGGGGCAGTTTTTGTTTCGCGCCGTCTGTCGTGTTTGGACCCTGAATTGCAGGGCATGTCATAAAATACGAAAGATTATGAGCAAGACGATTGAAATTCTTGGGGAAAAGGCCGAATACTACCTTTCCCATGTGTGCCGGACCATCGATAAGAAACTGCTGTATCTTCCCGCGCCCGACACCGTCGACCGGGTCTGGATGGAGTCCGACCGCAATATCCGCACCCTCGGCAGCCTGCAGTGGATACTCTCCCACGGCCGTCTGGCCGGTACGGGCTATGTGTCGATCCTGCCCGTGGATCAGGGCATCGAACATGCGGCCGGCGCGTCGTTCGCTCCGAATCCGGCCTATTTCGATCCGGAGAACATCGTGAAGCTGGCCGTCGAGGGCGGCTGCAACGCCGTGGCTTCGACCTTCGGCGTGCTGGGCGCCGTGGCGCGCAAATACGCGCACAGGATTCCGTTCATCGTGAAACTCAACCACAACGAACTGCTCTCCTACCCCAATTCCTACGATCAGGTGATGTTCGGCACCGTGCGCGACGCTTGGAACATGGGCGCCGCCGCCGTCGGCGCCACGATCTATTTCGGCTCGGAGGAGAGCCGCCGCCAATTGGTCGAGATCGCCGAGGCGTTCGATTATGCCCACGAGCTGGGCATGGCGACGATCCTGTGGTGTTACCTGCGCAACGGGAGCTTCAGGAAGGACGGCGTCGATTACCACGCTTCGGCCGACCTCACGGGGCAGGCGAATCACTTGGGCGTGACCATCAAGGCCGACATCGTGAAGCAGAAGCTTCCGGAGAACAACGGCGGTTTCCGCGCCATCGGTTTCGGCAAGACCCGCGACGAGGTTTACACGAAGCTGACCACCGACCACCCCATCGACCTTTGCCGCTATCAGGTGGCCAACGGCTATATGGGCCGCGTGGGGCTGATTAATTCGGGCGGCGAGTCGCACGGCGCGTCCGATCTGCAGGAGGCCGTCATGACGGCCGTGGTGAACAAACGCGCCGGCGGCATGGGTCTCATCAGCGGCCGCAAGGCTTTCCAGCGGCCCATGGACGAAGGCATAGCCCTGCTCAACGCCATTCAGGACGTATATCTCGATCCCGAAGTGACGATCGCGTAATAACGGCCCGGCGTATACCGTTCTATATAAGTAAGAAAAAGATAAAATCGTGCATTATGAAAATAACCTTCTTCGGCACGCAGCCCTATGACCGGGAGTCGTTCGACCGCGCCAACGAGCGTTACGGATTCGAATTCAATTACCACCGCAGCCACCTGAACGGCAACAACACTTCGCTGGCGCAGGGGGCCGATGCGGTCTGTATCTTCGTGAACGATACGGCCGATGCCGCCACGATACGCTCTTTGGCGGCGATGGACGTGAAGCTGATCGCCCTGCGCTGCGCGGGATTCAACAACGTGGACCTGAAAGCCGCGGCGGAATACGGCATTCCCGTCGTGCGCGTTCCCGCCTATTCGCCGCATGCCGTGGCGGAATACGCCGTGATGCTGATGCTGACGCTCAACCGCAAGGTCCACCGCGCCTATTGGCGCACGCGCGACGGCAACTTCTCGCTGCACGGCCTGCTGGGATTCGACATGTACGGCAAGACGGCGGGTATCGTCGGCACCGGAAAGATCGCCCGCGAACTGATCCGCATCCTCAAGGGATTCGGCATGGAGGTTCTCGCGTACGACATCTACCCCGACCCGGAATATGCCGTACGGGCGCAGATAGAATACGTGTCGCTGGACGAACTTTACCGCCGCTCCGACATCATCTCGCTGCACTGCCCGCTGACCGACGAAACCCGCTACATGATCGACGGCGCCGCCATCGGCAGGATGAAACCCGGCGTCATGCTCATCAATACGGGCCGCGGTCAGCTGATCCACACCGAAGCGCTGATCGAGGGGCTGAAGGAGAAGAAGATCGGCGCGGCCGGACTGGACGTGTACGAAGAGGAGGCCGCCTATTTCTACGAGGATACGTCGGACCGGATCATGGACGACGACGTGCTGGCGCGCCTGCTCTCGTTCAACAATGTCGTCATGACCTCCCATCAGGGGTTCTTTACACGTGAAGCGCTGGATAATATAGCGCACACCACTTTGCAGAATATCAACGATTTCGCCGAGCACCGGGAGTTGCGGAACGAGGTGCGCGCCGAACCGGAAAAAACGATGAACTGAACGATGAAAAAAGTTGTTTTGCTCCGCCACGGCGAGAGCACATGGAACCGGGAAAACCGGTTCACGGGATGGACGGACGTCGATCTGAGCGAAAAAGGCGTCGCCGAGGCCGAAAAGGCCGGCCGGCTGCTGCGCGAGGAGGGTTTTCTGTTCGGGCATGCCTATACCTCCTACCTGAAACGGGCCGTGAAGACGCTCGACGTCGTACTCGACAAGCTGGATCAGGACTGGGTGCCGGTTTCGAAGAGCTGGCGGCTCAACGAGAAGCATTACGGCTCTTTGCAGGGGCTTAACAAAAAGGAGACGGCCGAGAAATACGGCGACGAGCAGGTGCACATCTGGCGTCGCAGTTACGACGTGGCTCCGGCGCCGCTCGGCGAAGAGGACCCGCGCAACCCGCGCTTCGATCCCCGCTACCGCGACGTACCCGAAGCGGAGCTGCCCCGCACCGAGTCGCTGCTCGACACCGTCGGCCGCATCATGCCCTACTGGAAATGCGAAATCCTGCCTGCGCTCGCCCGCCACGACTCCCTGCTGGTCGTGGCCCACGGCAACAGCCTGCGCGGCATCATCAAACACCTGAAAGGCATCTCCGACGAAGCGATTTCGGAGTTCAATCTCCCGACCGCCGTGCCTTATGTCTTCGAATTCGACGACGGGCTGAATTACGTCAGGGATTATTTCCTCGGCGACCCCGAAGAGATCGCCGCGCTGATGGCCGCCGTCGCCGATCAGGGCCGGAAATAGCGCGGCGCGAATTCCGGCGCGGGAAGGTCGAATTCCCGGCCTTCATGTTTTAGCCCCCGCTCATTGCGAGCGGGGGCTTTTTTTTCGGCGCGGGTGATGCGATCCTCTGGGGTGGCTCCGGTTGCCGCCGCCTGAATGCGATAATGCTTCGTTGCGGCGTCAGTTCGTCGTCCGGTATTCGTTGGGCGACATGCCGACGCACTTCTTGAACAACCGGGTGAAGTGCTGGGGATAGCGGAAACCGACTTCGTAGGCGATTTCGCTGATCGACTTCGTCGTGTCGAATATCCGCTCCTTGGCGATGTCGATCACCTTCAGCTGAATGTACTCCTGCGCCGATTTGCCGGTCTCCTTCTTTATCAGGTCGCCGAAATAGTTGGCCGACAGGTGCAGCTGTTCCGCGCACCAGCGTACCGAAGGCACCCCGTCGCGCTGGGGCGTGTCGCCTTTGAAATAGTCGTTCAGCAGCCGTTCGAACCGGGACAGCGCGTCTTTGTTGACCTCGCTGCGCGTGATGAACTGCCGCTCGTAGAAGCGTATGCTGTAGTTGAGCAGCAGTTCGATGTTCGATACGATCAGCCGTCTGCTGTGCTTGTCGATGGCATGGTTCAATTCGCCCGTTATGTTCTGCAGGCATTCGAGCACCACGAGCCGCTCCTGCTCCGAGAGATGCAGGGCCTCGTTGGCTTCGTACGAAAAGAAGGTGTATTCGTCCATGCTGCGTCCGAGCGACGTGCCCCGGATCAGGTCGGGGTGGAACAGCAGCGCCCAGCCTTTGGGCTGAAACACCTCGCCGTTGTCCTCGATGCCGACCACCTGCCCCGGTGCGATGAATACGAGCGTTCCCTCCTGATAGTCGTAATAGTGGCGTCCGTAGCGCATGTCGCCGCATTTGACGTCTTTCAGGAAGACGCAGTAGAATCCGTACATGCGCCGGGCGTGCCGGGCCTTCGGGCATTTCGAAAAGTCGATGACGCTGACCAGCGGATGGAGCGTCTCCTGCCCCATCATTTCGTTGTACTGGTAGACGTGCTCCATTTTTACGATCTCGTCCATATGCTTCGATTATTGTTGTCTGTCACAAAGTTAATGCTTTTTTCCATGCCCGCCGCACCTTCGCGGCCGAATCGGTAATAATGGTATGACGAACCGTAATTCGGGTAATGACACGCCGCCGGAATCGCCCTACTTTTGCAGTGTGAAACGGACCCGAACCCGATAAACCGGGAAAACGGAAGGTGGTTCCGTCGGTCGGAATACGGGTTTGAAATCAATAAAAGGAGAAAAAATGGAGCATAGAATTTTAAACAACGGCGTCGAAATGCCGGTTCTGGGTTTCGGCGTCTATCAGGTCGGGGAGACGGTCTGCGAACAGTGCGTACGCGATGCGATTGCGGCGGGTTACCGTTCGATCGACACCGCTTCGGCCTATCTCAACGAGCGGGCCGGCGGAGCTGTTTTCTGTCACACCGCGATCCTGAGACCGTGAAGTGGCTGGGGACGATGAAATACGAGATGGACTGATCGGCAACTGAGGATATGATGAAAACGCGAAACGATGAAGCAACTAATTTTTATAATTGCGGCCGCACTGCTTGCGGCCGGAACGTGTAACCGGATAAATGCTCGGAATATGGAAAAACCGAAGAAAATCAGTGCGTTCCCCGTCGGGGACAAACTGCCCGAAACATTCTCGAAATATTTTGTCGGTCAGGCATATCTGGCCCGGCTGACGCGGAACGGGGCGCTCAACTGCCCGATTTCGAACGTAACGTTCGAACCCGGATGCCGCAACAACTGGCATAGCCATACGGGCGGCCAGATTCTCGTCGCCGTGGGCGGCCGGGGATATTATCAGGCCGAGGGCGAGCCGGCCCGCGAGCTGCTGCCGGGCGACGTGGTCGAAATCGCTCCCGATGCGGTGCACTGGCACGGCGCGGCTCCTGACAGCTGGTTCTCGCATCTGGCGATCGAAACCAATCCGCAGACCAACCGCAATACATGGCTCGGACCGGTGGACGACGCGCACTATTCCGCCGCGACCGCCGGGACTGCCGCGATCGCCTCCACACCCGCCTCTGCGACCGCTCCCGCCGCCGGGATTGCTGCGACTGCCGAATCTTCGGCAGCGGCCGTTTCCGCGGCAATGTCCATGTCCTCCGCCGCGCCCATTCCTGCGGCAATGTCCATGTCCTCCGTAGCGTCCGTGTCCTCGGCCAAGAGCGCGGCTCCGCGCCTGCGCGCCGCGGCCGTCGAGACCCGTGCGCAGCTGTTTTCCGGGTGCGAATCGGAACTTGCGGCGACCGATCCCGAATTAATCGAAATTTTTGATAACTTTGCGTTCGCTGAAGTACTCGGCTACGGCGATCTCGACGTTAAGACGCGGATGATGTGCATCCTCGCGTCGTGCATTGCCGGAGCCGCGCAGACCGAGTTTCGGACGATGCTCGAAGGCGCGCTGAACGTGGGTGTGACGCCCGTCGAAGCGAAAGAGGTGGTCTATCAGGCGGTTCCCTACGTCGGCATGGCGCGGACGGTCGATTTCGTGCATATCGTCAACGGGGTGCTGACGGCGCGGGGCGTTGCGCTTCCGCTCGAAGGCCAGTCGGCGACTTCGCCCGAAACCCGCTTCGAAAAGGGACTGGCGGTGCAGAAGGCTATTTTCGGGGAGCGGATCGACGCGATGCGCGCCGCCGCGCCGGAGAACCAGAAGCATATGCAGGACTACTTGTCAGCCAACTGTTTCGGCGATTACGTCTCCCGCGGCGGGCTGGATGCGAAGGTGCGCGAACTGCTGACTTTCTCGATGCTGCTCACGCTGGGCGGCTGCGAGTCCCAGCTGCGGAGCCATATTCAGGGCAACCTGAATGTCGGCAATGACAAACGGACGATGTTGGCTGTGGTGACCCAGCTGCTGCCCTATGCAGGTTATCCGCGTACGCTGAATGCGATCGCCTGCCTGAACGAAGCGATACCCGAAAACGAATAAAAAAGAAGAAAACGATATGGCGAAGAAAGTATTGATCCTCTCCTCCAGCCCGCGGCGCGGGGGTAATTCGGATCTGTTGTGCGACCGTTTCATGGCCGGGGCGCAGCAGGCCGGACACGACGTGGAGAAGATTTTCCTCCGGGATAAGAAGATAAATTACTGCACGGGCTGCGGCGTATGCTACGGCGGGGCGAAGCCCTGTCCGCAGCGGGACGATGCGGCCGAGGTGGTCGGCAGGATGATCGGCGCGGACGTGATCGTGATGGCTACGCCGGTTTACTTCTATACGCTCTGCGCGCAGATGAAGACCCTGATCGACCGCACCTGCGCCCGCTATACGGAGATGGGCGGCAAGGAGTTTTACTTCATCCTGACGGCCGCCGAAGAGAGCGTTGAGATGATGGAGCGCACCGTGGAGTGTTTCCGCGGATTTCTCGACTGTCTCGACGACCCCGAAGAGCGGGGCGTCGTTTACGGCGTCGGAGCTTGGCAGGCGGGTGAAATCGAAGGAATGCCTGCGATGGACGAAGCCTATGAGCTGGGCCGCCGGGTGTAAACCTAAAATAGAGAACAAAATGAAACGGATTGTTTTGATAGCGATTATGACGATGTTCTTACCCGATATGAATACACAGGCGCAGACCGCATCCGGCACGAAGGTGCTGGTGGCCTATTTCTCCCACAGCGGCAATACGCGCGCCATGGCGCGGCAGATCGCCGAAGCGACGGGCGGCGATCTTTTCGAGATCGTTCCGGCCGCGGCCTACCCCGCCGAATACGGAGCCGTCGTGGATCAGGCCAAGAAAGAGATCGGCGGCGGTGTCCGCCCTGCGCTGAAAGGCAGGCTGCCCGACGTCGGGGCGTACGACGTGATTTTCGTCGGTTCGCCCTGCTGGTGGTCCACGGTCGCGCCGCCGGTGACGACGTTCCTCACGGACTGCGACTGGGCGGGCAAGACCGTCGTGCCGTTTATGACCCACGAAGGCAGCCGCATGGGCCGCAGCGAAGAGGATATTCGGAAACTTTGTGCGGGCGCTACCCTGCTCGGCGGGCTTCCCCTACGCGGCGGGGCCGTGAAAGACTCGCGGGACGTCGTGCGGAAGTGGGTTCAGGGATTGAATCTGACAAAATAAACTATAACAGATGTTGCGAAAAATCAGAATCGCGGCCGCGGCCGTTTTCTTTACGATGATTACGCTGCTCTTCCTCGATTTCACGGGGACGCTGCATGCGTGGTTCGGCTGGATGGCCAGAGTGCAGTTGCTGCCCGCTGTTTTGGCGGTCAATGTCGCCGTCGTTGCGGTGCTCTTGGTGCTGACGCTGTTGTTCGGACGGGTCTACTGTTCGGTGATATGCCCGCTGGGCGTCTTTCAGGACGTCGCTTCGTGGGCGGGCGGCAGACGACGTAAAAACCGTTTCACCTATTCCCGTGCCTTGCCGTGGCTGCGTTACGGCATGCTGGCGCTGTTCGTTGCGGCGATGGTTGCCCATATCAAGCCCGTCGCCGAACTGCTGGCGCCTTACAGCGCTTACGGGCGTATCGCGTCGAACCTCTTTGCGCCGCTCTACCGGTGGGGCAACAACCTGCTGGCCTATGCGGCAGAGCGGATCGACAGCTATGCGTTCTATACGGTGGACGTTTGGGTGAAGAGCGGCGTGACGTTCGCCGTGGCTGCCGCGACGTTCGCGGTTCTGTCCGTGCTGGCGTGGCGCAACGGCCGCACCTACTGCAATACGGTTTGTCCGGTCGGCACGCTACTGGGCTTCGTGTCGCGTTTTGCGGTCTTTAAGCCCCGCATCGACACCTCGAAGTGCAACGGCTGCGGGCTTTGCGCGCGCAACTGCAAGGCCTCGTGCATCGACGCCAAGTCGCACGAAATCGACTACAGCCGTTGTGTGGCCTGCATGGACTGTATCGGCAAATGCCGTCAGCACGCCATCGCCTTTTCGCGCAAACCGGCCGCAAAACCCGCTTCGGAGACCTCCGCGTCCGCAGCGGCGGAGGCTCCGGCAAAGACGGACCGCGTCGTTGCAGCGGAATCTTCGTCAAAGGCGGAGCGTGTCGTCGCCGCGGACAGGCCCGCCGACCCTTCGCGCCGCAAATTCCTCACGATTGCCGGCGTTTTGGCCTACACGGCTACCGTGAAGGCGCAGGAGAAGAAGGTGGACGGCGGACTGGCGCTGATCGAGGATAAGAAAGTCCCGGACCGCGCTGTGCCGATCACGCCGCCGGGATCGCTGGCGGCCCGCAACTTGACGGCGCACTGTACCGGGTGTCAGCTGTGCGTGGCGGCGTGCCCCAATCAGGTGCTGCGCCCCTCCGGCAAGCTGATGACCCTGATGCAGCCCGAAATGTCGTACGAGCGCGGCTACTGTCGGCCCGAATGTACGAAGTGTTCCGAAGTGTGTCCCACGGGGGCTATCCGTCCGATCACGGCGGCCGAGAAGTCGGCGACGCAGATCGGCCATGCCGTGTGGATCGCCGACAACTGCGTCGTCAATACCGACGGCGTGGATTGCGGCAACTGCGCACGCCACTGTCCCACGGGAGCCATTCACATGGTGCATAAGGATCCGGATAACCCTGATTCGCCGCTTATCCCCGCCGTGAACGAGGAGCGCTGCATCGGCTGCGGAGCATGCGAGAATCTTTGTCCGAGCCGCCCGTTCAGCGCGATTTACGTCGAAGGGCATCTGCGTCACAGAACCGTTTAACAGTCAGGAGTATGAAAGAGAAGAAAAAGATAGACCGCCGGGAATTCCTGAAGGTGCTCGGCGTAGGAGCCGCCGCCACGACCGCCGCGTTGTACGGCTGCAAACCCAAAGGCGGTGCGGCGGGCGACACCGCCGCCGTGGGAGAAGTCCCGACCGACCGGATGACCTGCCGCACGACGCCCACCACGGGCGACCGCGTGTCGCTGCTGGGCTACGGCTGTATGCGCTGGCCGACGCGTGCGAAGAGCGACGGTTCGGGCGATGAGATCGACCAGCAGGCCGTGAACGAACTGGTCGATTACGCCATTGCGCACGGCGTCAACTACTTCGACACCTCGCCGGCCTATGTGCGCGGCTGGTCGGAGACCGCGACGGGAATCGCCCTCAAACGGCATCCGCGCGAAAAATTCTTCGTAGCCACGAAACTTTCCAATTTCGACCCGTCGACCCATAGCCGCGCGGCCTCGATGGAGATGTACCGCAACTCTTTCCGGGCCTTGCAGGTGGATTATATCGACTATTACCTGCTGCACGGAATCGGCATGGGCGGCATGGAGTCGCTCCGCAGCCGTTACCTCGACAACGGGATGCTCGATTTCCTGCTCGCCGAGCGCGAAGCGGGACGCATCCGCAATCTGGGATTCTCCTATCACGGCGACGTCGAGGTGTACGACTACCTGCTTTCGCGTCACGAGGAGATAAAGTGGGATTTCGTGCAGATTCAGCTCAACTATATGGACTGGAAACATGCCAAGGAGCTTAATACGCGCAATACCGACGCCGAGTATCTCTACGGCGAACTGGAGAAGCGCGGCATTCCGGCCGTCATCATGGAGCCGCTGCTGGGCGGCCGCCTTTCGAACGTTCCCGACCATATCGTCGCCCACCTCAAACAGCGGCGGCCCTCGTCGAGCGTGGCTTCGTGGGCGTTCCGTTTCGCGGGGTCGTTCCCCGGCGTGCTGACCGTGCTGAGCGGCATGAGCTACATGGAACACCTGCAGGACAACCTGCGCACCTATTCGCCGCTCGACGAACTGACCGACGCCGACCGGGAATTTCTGGAGGAGACGGCGCAGCTGATGCTGCGCTACCCCACGATTCCCTGCAACGACTGCAAATACTGCATGCCGTGTCCTTACGGACTCGATATTCCGGCCATTCTGCTGCATTACAACAAATGCGTCAACGAAGGCAACGTGGCCGCTTCGTCGCAGGACGAAAATTACCGGAAGGCCCGGCGGGCGTTTCTGGTGGGCTACGACCGCAGCGTGCCCCGTCTCCGACAGGCGAGCCGCTGTATCGGCTGGAACCAAAAGCGGGCCCCCCGTCCCCCCAAGCAGGAG